>ERZ779705.2316-NODE-2316-length-10427-cov-1.232935_pt1 | contig 10427 bp, 7 predicted proteins | sample MGYA00511385_ERZ779705 | MGnify/ENA primary metagenome ERZ779705 (study PRJEB29588, sample SAMEA2145301) | human gut metagenome | biome: human gut; feature: human-associated habitat; material: faeces | place: Denmark | collected 2008/2010 ... | reverse complement strand
CCCCTTGCCACTATCATCATCCCCAACACAGGTATGGCAAAAAGATAACGGAAAAACAGTACCGAATCCGGATTCATACCTGCCTTATACAACGGCAAGGCAAACAACGGATTCATCCCATAAGTGGCCGCTGCAACAGCACCTAAAATATACCCCTTGGCTTTTACGTTCATAAAATCAATTTTGACGCCAAAAATAACTCATTTTTAGTTATCTTATCAGCAACAGGCAAAATTTATCGGGGAAGTAGAGTTATAAGAGTTGATTGAGTTAAAAGAGTTAATAGAGTTACAGGGGTAATAAGGTTCCAAGGTCCCCCTTTCTGCCTATAGCTTATAGCCTATAGCCTTTAGCTTATTGCTTTTAGCCTCTAGCTTATTGCTTTTAGCCTCTAGCTTACGAGGAGCCGTTCAACCTTTGTAAACCCTGTAACTCTTTTTCCGACAAGCAACGAATCCAAACAGTACTGACGGCAAGCGGAAAGCAGGCGAATCGATTTACAACGGATAATAGCTCCGGCTCGATCCCCTCATTTTAGGTGAAACATACTGAGGTCGACGACTTTTCCCTTACCTTCGATCACCCTTTTCGGTTGGCCCATCGGTTTTCCGCCCAACATTTCATACATGTATACCTTATAGTTTCCACTTTTATAGGTACCGATCATCAGGTAATTAAAATTATGTTCGGCATCATTGGTCTGTGACCAATATTTATGTTCCAGATAAGTGATCGTCTCGTCAGCCGGTAATCCCTCCGGATTCAAAGGGGATTCCTCCTGGTTATCGACATCGTAAAAATAAAGCCGGTTGTTATTGACCATATAAATCGCCCGGGTATCGGTCCGGTTCGTGGCATACAAATCAGCCGAATTCAATTTTAAATTTGCAGGCAAGGTGACGATCTCCTTGACAGGATTAGTGTATTGGGTAGACGAAGGCATTTCCAATTGATATAGATATCTTTGGTTTACGTCCTTCTCATCGACAAAGATCGCATACACCTTGTCAACACTATTAATCCGGTTCAACCCCATAAAAATCAGTTCATGGGAAATATTATTCGGAGATTTTCCGGAAGCGTCTTCCTTAAATGCATGGAGAAATCCATTATAATCGACAGCTAAAAAACGTCCGTTTTTAGCATCGAAACAAATGACAGCCGACTTCTTCGGACTAAACAGAGCATACCGGCTCCCTCTATGTTCTCCGGCAATGTCCCGGACAAAACCGAACTTACCGGTCCCCCAGGAATTATTATCCACATATTGCATAGATGCATACACTCCTTCACTACTGATATATACGACACAGAAACTAACCTGACATATATAGTAAGGAATTTCTACCGGTGGAGTGCTGTAATAGAACATACTATTGTGGTTGTAAATCAAACGCATATCTCCCGTACTCATCAGACTGATATCTTTTTCGGTCATCACGCCCAAAGTAGCTGCTGCAGCATATTTTCCCGTTTCTTCATCCACAAACGAATAGTTGAAATAAATTCCCAAACGGGTAGGTGCTCCCGACATCGGTGCTCCCAAAGATTTTGCCAACAAATTATCGTTATGTGTGTCGTCATTCAGACACAGATCCAATTCTGTATCTCCCGACTCAGTTTCTTTCAGCATGTAAAATCCTTCATTGAACTGGGTAGACACCGTTAAAGGGATCTTACGATAAACGGTATAATTATTATTCACATTCTTCACCGTATATACCAGGGTATAACTCCCTTGTTGCAAATTCACCTCATAAGAGAGATCTTTCTCCCTGCCGATTGTATCCACTTTTATTGCTTCCGTCAGATAAGAGTCGTAATAATTCGGATTGTAAACCGTCCAAAGATATTCGAATGTATCTTCCGGATTCTTAGAAGTAACTGTCGGTTTTATCTCCAACTTTTTAGCCAACGCTATCGCAGTATAACTGTTTTCGATGCCAGTGATCGTAATATCACCGATGTCGGTATAATCGTAATTTCCTTTATCGTCATAACACCCTCCTACTAACAAGATCATCCCTATATATAGAATAAAAACTTTCTCTTTCATAGCTTTAATATCTTACAAATTTAACTAAAGTACCTACCGTCTGCCCAGCCGCCGGTGCTTCCCGAAGAGGTTCCAAACCTTCAGCAGCCCTTTCTGCATTCTTCTCATCCAATTTATCCGAAAACCAGGTACCCAAATACATCAAATAGGCTAACTCCGAAGTACCGTTATGAAGTCCCAAAGCTTTAAACCAATCGTTATCGATACTTTCACCGGTAACATCGATCATAAATTGGTGTTTCACAGGCCCGTAAGCTCCCAGGAAATATTGTATCGAATAATTCGTCCATAAAGTCGGTTTCACCAACATGTCCGAGATAGTGATCATCGTCCAGGATTTATCGGCATACCCAACTTTAAAATCAGCACTTTCTGCCAAACGGATTTTTAAATTCACCGTTTTTTCTTTCAGAGAGGCATCCCGCATGACTAAAACCGGTAGATCCGCATAATTTCGTTTAGCCGGTATATAATACAGGTCTTTTACCCGAGGATCGTCGAAAGCCACATAATGTACTCCCGGTTCAGCATTTAAAGAATCCGCTTCTACCTGTTCGAATTTTACCACCCGGTCCTGATCGGACAATAATCCCATAGTCTGCACTCTTACCCACACGGTATCCAGCATCACAGAAGCCGGTTTGATAGTAAAAGTATAGTTGATCAACGTGTCCGAAATAATATTCAACCGATTATCGGGTTCTGAATACATATCGTACTTTTCTTCACAGCTCATCATCAGGGCTGTAATCATGAAAACTATATATAAAACGATCTTTTTCATCATCTGTTCTAATTAAAGATTAGGATTGTATTCTGTATCCGGCAAAGCCACAATATAATTTTCTTCGCTCACATCTTCGTTTCTCCAAAGCATAGTCGTCGCTCCCATACGTTTATAAGTGAAAAACATTTGTCCTTCTCCGAAAAATTCACGGCGATATTCATTGACGATCTCAACCCTTAGGTCTTCTTGTGATTTAAATCCTTCAGCCGGAATATTCCGGGCCTGCATATAATCGATATACATCGTATTGGCTTCAGCCAGCGAAGTAGTCGTCTCCATGGCTATCAGGTACATTTCGGATAAGCGGATCAGGGGTACCACCTGTTTTTGAGTAGCCAGATCCACACTGGAATAAGAAGCATCGGGATCCTGATAGTATTTATGCAAAACGGGTTTATTTACTCCCGAAAGGTCTGTCTTAGACATATCCCAGGCAAAATTATAGCGATTATTAGCCGAAGTTTGCTGTCCGGAAAAAAGATCGGCGATTTTGCTCACATTCATATACAACACCGTAAAGTTATTAAGCTTATCGACAGCAAATAAATCATTGACATAATCTTCCAGTTCAAAATTATTCAAGGCCAGGACACATTCCGAAGGAAGGGCAAAATTACCTTTATTATAATCCTCTGTTCCGGCCAAAGTCAGGACCTTCGTGCCATCTGCATTTTTTGCATCGATCACAGCCTTGGCCGCGGCATAGGCTTTAGCTGTTTCGCCGATATACATAAAAAAGCGTGCTTCCAATGCTTTCACAGCATAATAATTAAAGCGGAACTGACGATATCCCATATAAGCATCCTCCAAGGTGATTTTGTTTGCATCGGAAGACTCGAAGCGATTCAGCTGATTAAACGTATACTTGAAAATCGGATCGTTATCTTTCAGCAAAGTTTCAGCTTTAGTCAGGTCGTCCTCGATTTTAGTAATAAAATCGGTATATGAATAATAGGCTACCGCTTTTATAGACACGGTTTCAGCATAAGGCAGAGCGACCTGTATCGTAGCATTTTTGGGGATTTGCCCAAATAAACGTAAAACATCGAAGTGACAAAATGCACGAATAGCATACGCTTCCCCCTCAATGACCGCCCGGGTAGCATCGTCGGTAATCACTTGTCCGTTATCCCGAATATTTTGTAATACAGCATTCGCCTGTACAATGACATTATACAAACCGCCATAAATATTCTTGATCACAGTTTTAGCCTGATCGTCCTTATAATCGAAGTCCTTTAAAGCCACTTCGGCAACCATCGAATTTGGATAATCGATTTCCCAATGCTGGGCCAGAAATTCCACAGCCGAGATATTCATCTGCTGTCCATATAATTTCCGGTCGTTCATTTTGATATAACAGGCAGTAAGAGCATCTTTAAATCCCTTATAACTGTCGTACATCTCATCGTTTCGCACCTGAGTCCGGGGTTTTACATCAAGCCAGTCATTACACGAAGAAACGAGTAATCCCAAAAGTAGTAAAAGATATATATGTAATTTTTTCATACCGATCATTTTTAAATCAAAACAATAAAGAAACCGTCATACCCACCCGACGGGCAAAAGGATAAGAAGTCCCTCTCTCCCTTTTCACCGACGACAGATAGAAAACATCCGACATATTTATACCGAAAGTCATATTCTGAATATTGGCTTTTTTCAAAAAATCCGACTCCCATTTGTACTGCAAAGTAGCCGTTTGCAATTCAAATACCCGGTCATTCATCACAAATCTTGAAGTGGCATGCGTCTTGACATTGGAAATCTTTTTAAAGAAGACAAGATCTCCAGCTTCCGACCAGCGGTCTTCGAGCACCCGTTTATCGAGATTGCGCTCTCCGACAGAAGAGCGAAGTACTTCTACCTTGTCGATCAACGTTTCGTTATACAGCTTTCCTCCCCAATGGAAACCGAAAGACAGATTCAGACTTAAATTTTTATACATAAACATCGTACTCGCATTCCCCCGGAAAGTAGGTTCGTTTACCCCCAGATAAACTTTGGCCGAAGGATTCCAGGTATCCGTTATATTCCCATCCTTATCCAGGAAAATTTCATTTCCGGTACTGGGGTCGATACCTAACGATCTGACCGCATAAATCGAGTTTTGGGAATAACCTTCATAAAAAAGATTATTGACATCTACTTCCTGCAATTTATATTCCTCGGTTTGTTGTTTAATAGCATCCGACAATCGGGTAATCTTATTTTTATTATAAACCAGCTTCCCCGATACCAGCCAAATCAGTTTCCGCTCGGTGTCCCGAATAACATATCCACTGAGGGAGGGCTCGAAACCGGTATTCCGACATTATCCACATACGAACCGAAACCGGTAGCCAAAGGGATATCCATTTGGGACAACAGATTAGAGGTCTTTTTCAGATAATAATCGAAAGAAAAGGTCAGTCGGTTATTCCAGGCGCTGATTTCAGTTCCCAGATTATACTGGTCCGTAAGCTGCCATTTCAGGTTCTCATTGCCATGTCCCATCAGGGCAGCTCCCCCCCAGTTGATGTACTTTTTATCCGAATAATACTGATAAGTCGACAAAGCCTGATAAGCGCTGAATTGCTGAGAACCCGTCTGCCCATAAGAAGCTTTCAGGCGTAAGGTATTGATCACGTCCTGTCCGGCCAAAAACTTTTCCCGGTGTAAATTCCAGCCGATACCCGTACTCCAGAAGGGAGCGAATTTGTTTTTACTTCCGAATTGTGACGAACCGTCTATCCGATAGGAAAAATCGACATAGTAGCGGTTGTTGTAAGTATAATTGGCATTACCGGTCAAACCGATCCTTCGGGAAAAATTTTCTGTACCAGTAGGTTTTCCATTTTCTTTATACTGAAGAGCGTTTCCGATAAAATCGAGGTCCTCGTTGGACAGTCCTTCCACGACGAATTTGTAATTATACGTTTTGCTTTGTGCCAGAGAATAGTCCAATCCCACATACAACTGGTGTTTTTCACGGAAATTTTTAGAATAGCTGAGCGTTACATTTCCGTCATAATTATGGTTTTCTCCAACTCCATAGGTATATTGTCCTCTCCGGAAATAGCCATCCCCTTCAGTATAGGCCGATGTCAGGAACATCGAATGTTCGGCAGGGTAAAATAAATCGCTCATATTCGTCTTTTTCGAGATACCGATCTGTCCCCTCAATTTCAGGTCGGTAGTGACACTCCATTCGATCGAAAAGTTATTGATCAACTCGGTATAATTACTTTCGTTACGCACATTCAGAGCGGCATCATAAAGCGGATTAGCTATCGTTTTAGATTGTCCGACATTGTAAAAGGTCCGGTTGATCTCACCATTTTCGTTATACGGACGTTCGTAAGGATTCATATTGGCATAATCACTGAACGAACCGTATTTACTTTCGTAAGCCTTATTCAGTCCGACATTGGTCTGGTTTTTAAAAATGACATTTTTATAGTTGTATGTCAAAGTGATCGCTCCATTGAAATTATTTCTTTGGGAATCTTTCATCGCACCGGCAATATTATTATAAGCCAGTGAAACTCCCCAGCGAAATTCCTCACTCCCACCTTCCAGACGCAGGTTGTATTTCTGTCCCACACCGGTACGCAAAGGTTTACTCAACCAATAAGTATCCACTCCGTCCAGTACATCCCGAAGCCTTGCCTGATATTGTTCTTTCAATTTTAAATCGGTTGTCGGAGAAAGTGTATTGGTATACAATCCGGTTTGATACTCCAGTTCTAATTTTTCTTCTGCATTCATCAGATTATAGGAAGACAAATCCGGAATTTCGATATTGATACCTGCCTGCGCCATTACTTTCAGATGACCGGCTTCCGGTGCTTTCGATACGATGACGATGACTCCGTTAGCTCCCCTCGAACCGTAAATCGCTGTTGCCGAAGCATCTTTCAGGATATTGATCGAAGCAATCTCTTCGTCATTATAGTCCATCAGTTTCTGCAGAGAAATCTCAAAACCGTCCATAATAATCAGCGGAGTATTCAACTGATTGCGTACTCCTTCGTTGAATTCTTCCACACTCATAGGCAAAGAAGAATTTCCACGCATATTCATTTGAGGCAGAGCATTCGGGTTACTACCGACCGAATTATCCATAAGGATATTGATCGAAGGATCGATATTTTTCAAGGTACTGATCAAGTTCTGCCCCTTATAAGCGACCAGATCATCCGACTTAATAGTCGTCACCGCCCCGGTATAACTTTCCCTTGCTTTATTGAACATCCCGGTCACCACCACTTCTTCCATCTCCGTTATCTCGTCTTCCATCGTCACATTCAGTTCCTTTTCTCCTTTCCAAGCCACTTCTTTCGTTTTCATTCCCACAAAAGAGAAAGCCAACACTACTTCTTTCGTATCGGGCAATTCGAAACGGAATTTACCGTTCACATCGGTAGAGACTCCGAGCTGGGTTCCTTTGATCCGTACGGTTACACCAGGCAAGGGTGTACCCCGGACATCCGTTACCTGTCCCTGGATAACCTGTACCTGTTTCGTCTGGGTAACCTCATCGAGTTTACGGATAATAATGGTCTTATCCGTAATATCGTACACCAGCTTCGTCCCTTGTAAACAGTTTTTCAATACCTCCTCGATCGTTGCATCCTTCATTTGTACATTCCGTTGAGTGATCCCTACCAAATCGGCATCACTATACACAAAACTAAAGTCAGAATGACGGCGGATTTCCTGAATCACTTCTTTGAGGGTTACATTTTGTAAATTCAGGTCCAAACGCAACTGTTGTGCATAGACATTTGCTTTTATCTGCAAGGTCAATAGCAGTAAAAAAATAAAGCTCGCTTTCATCACTAAAAAATGAATGATTTTTCTACACCCCGGACTAGGGTATAAAGACTTTTTTTTCATAATTTTGTATTTAAAGTTCAACAAACGCTCATTATCTGTTAGCAGCAGAAATGAACATGAATTTCAGGGCAGTGTTAGCAGCACTGCCTTTGTATTATTTGACAATCACTGTATTTTTATTTATTTCGAATTGTATTTTTCCTGTACTCTGCATTAGTTCCAGCACCTGAGCAAATTTCTCATGCTTCCGGATATTCAAAGAAAAAGGTATTTCTTTTGCTGCGGAAGTGGCATAAAACACCTCGAATGAATACCAACGCCCCAAGTCTTTCAAAATCCGCTCTAATGAACAATTATCGAACACCAATCGTCCGTCTTTCCAACCCACAAACAACTCAGTATCCACAGCAGCCACTTTCACGGCCTCTGTTTGTTTATCGAACACAGCTTGCTCCGAAGGTTTCAACTCATACACCTGTTTCCCGGCCGACACATTTACCCGGCCCGAGACCAGGGTCGTACGAATTTCTCTTTCATCGGCATAAGCCCTGATACCGAAAGTAGTGCCCAACACGTTGACCTGCATACCGCCGATATCGACGACAAACGGTTTCTCCGGATTTCGTTTTACCTCGAAATAAGCTTCTCCTTCCAATTTCACTTTGCGCAGATCGCCCGAAAAAAGTACAGGATATTTCAAGCTGGATTCGGCATTCAAAAACACCTTCGAGCCATCGGCTAAAACCAAAGTATACTCTCCTCCCCGGGGCACTTTTAAGGTATGATATTCTTCCCCTCCCTTTACTCCCTCTTCACAATATTTCAAAGAATCGGACCTCACCTCCCAATGTCCCCCCTGTATTTGTCCCCGGACAGCTGTTTCCCCCAAATCGATACTCGTTCCGTCGGCCAACTCGAGCACGGCATAGGATTTCCCAGGAATAAAAGGTACTGAAACAAGCGTTTTTTCTTGAGGAGTACGACTCAATTTTATAAAATAACCACTGGCAATCAATAAAGGGAGAAAGATAGCTGCGGCATAACGATACCAGCGGATCGTTCTCTTGCCTCTGTCCCGACCGACCGTTCTTTGCCGGATGATCTCCCATTCGGATTGGGTATCGGATTCATTTTTCACAAAACGACCTATACTCCGTTGCCAATGGGCAGAGGATAACAAACGCCGAAAAAGAAGTTCATGTGCTTCAGATGCAGCACGCCATCGCTCAAGCTCCCGGCTTTCTTCTTCATTCAATCGATCCCGGAGATAACGGAATATCAATCGGCTCAGGTGTCGTTGTGTTTTAATATTCATCACTTCAATCGCAGGTTGTTTCTATTATAACACGCAATCCCTGCTTTGGTGTAATATAAAAAGTCATTTTTTTTAATTTTAACTAAAAAATAGAAGTTGCAAGGGTTGCAGAAATTTAAGCCGACGAGTAGTTTTTGTTAAAAAACTTTCAGTTTGCCGAGACTCACTTCATGCCCGTCGAGAGCCCCCAGACCTGTGTAGAATAATCTTTAATTCAATGATTCCCGACAGAAATCGAAAGATTGGTCATGCAATATCGACCCGGAAATATAGCCCCATGCCCCGTCCCTGTGGTTTATTAAGGAAATTGACAAAGAACCAGTAAGGAAAGAATATGTTTCAGGCGCTCACGCATATAATGGTTGGCATTATTCTTATGTTTTTTGACGGTATTTACGGTAATCTGAAGGATCTCGGCTATTTCTTCATGTTTTTTCCCTTCAAGGCTCAGGCGGTATACCTCCCGGCAAGCCGGAGGAAGTTCATTGAAAACTCCTAATAATAATTCGAATAATTCGGTTTCCAGGATATGATCCCAAAAAGATTCCAGTTCTTCTTCGTGGAGAGCCACTTCGGCATAACGATCTTTCACTCCCTGATGCCGGATCGTATTCAGACAACTATTTTTTACAGCCTTATACAAAAAAGCTTTGATCGTTTCTTCTGTTTTAAAATCAACTCTTTTCTCCCATAGACAAACAAACACATCCTGTACGATATCGTCGATCACCTCTCCCTCCTCGACATATTTCGCAGCAAAATAACGTAAAGCAGGAGCATATTTTTCATATAATATACGAAAAGCCTTTTCCTGTCCTACCGAAAAATCCCGGATAATATGTTCGTTTATACTTCCCAAGTCTGCCGTTTAAAAGAGTTATTCACCGATTCTATTTTTGCAAAAGTGATAAAAAATCTACCGACACCGAAATTTTCGAGTCAAAACAACGGCTAAAAATATAAATTAAATTCAAAATATACCGATTCTCTTTTGTTTTTGTATTTTTACCGTCAAAGAGACAACTATGGAGGTAAAAACGATATTGGGAAAACAGGAACTTAGCAAAACAGATTTAGTGGCGTTGTTGGATTGCCGGGATACAACGGAAGCAGAATTATTCCGGCATAGCCGACAGCTTCGGGATGCGACCATAGGGAACGGCGTTCATATGCGAGGCCTGATCGAGATTTCGAATGTATGCATCAAAGATTGCCTTTATTGTGGGATCCGGAAATCGAACAGCCAGGCCCAGCGCTACGAGCTGAACGATGAAGAAATCGTCGAAGCAGCTATCTTTGCTTACCGGAATCACTATGGTTCGGTGGTGTTACAAGGTGGCGAACGCCATGATCCGGCTTTTATCCTACGCATCGAACGGCTCGTCAGGGAGATCAAACACCTGAGTAACCAGCGTTTGGGGATCACTCTCTCGCTGGGAGAACAAACC
>ERZ779705.2315-NODE-2315-length-10430-cov-4.990265_pt1 | contig 10430 bp, 8 predicted proteins | sample MGYA00511385_ERZ779705 | MGnify/ENA primary metagenome ERZ779705 (study PRJEB29588, sample SAMEA2145301) | human gut metagenome | biome: human gut; feature: human-associated habitat; material: faeces | place: Denmark | collected 2008/2010 ... | reverse complement strand
GCAGCGCTGCAGATGGGCGGCAGCATCGGCTGGAATATCGGCCGGGTGCTGCACTTCAACAATCATGACTGCCGCACGGCTACCGTGTGCGGCATGGCGGCATTTTTTTCGGCGCTGTTCGGTACACCGCTGACCGCGACCCTGTTTGCGATGATGGTGGTGGATGTGGGTCTGATGCTGACCGTGGCTTTCGTGCCGGGCTTTCTGGCGGCGCTCATTGCATACAGCATCTCGCTGAAGGCCGGCATTGCGCCCACACGGTTTGTGATGGAAGCGCCGCCGCTGGATGCTCGGACGGTGGTGCGCACCGCCGTGCTGGCCATGTGCTGCGCGGTGGTGGCGGTGATTTTCTGCCAGATGCTGCACTTTTTTGAGCATGAGATCCCCAAACTGCTGCCGAATCCGTGGGTGCGGGCTGCTGCAGGCGGTGCGGCTGTGGTGGCGCTGTCCTACCTGATGGGGGTGGGCCGCTATAACGGTGCCGGCATGGATGTCATTATGGATGCCGTTGAGCTGGAGCAGGCTCTGCCGTGGGACTTTGTGTGCAAAATGGTGCTTACGGTGCTGACCCTGAGCGTGGGCTTCAAGGGCGGCGAAGTGGTGCCGAGCTTTTACATCGGCGCAACGTTTGGCTGCGTGGTGGGGCCGCTGCTGGGGCTCCCGGCGGGCTTTTCTGCTGCAGTGGGTCTGGTGTGCGTGTTCTGCGGGGCGACCAATACGCTGGTGGCTTCCATTGTACTGGCGGCTGAGCTGTTCAGCGGGGCCGGGTTTGAGCTGATGGCGCTGGCCTGCGGCCTGAGCTATATGTTCTCCGGCTATCACAGCCTGTATTCCAGTCAGGGGTTCCGCACCAGCAAGCTTTTTTCGGAATTCCTGCAGCCGAAGGAAGAAAAATGAAGAAAAAATTTCATGGCTGCGTCTCTTGATTTTTTCCGCGGGACGTGCTACAATCAGCGTAGTTTCATCCTGTAAAAGCGATGATGCGGACAAACTGAGTTCCCGTCTCCATGATGCAGAGAGGGCTGCCCCGCAAGGGTGCTGCAAGCAGCCTGTCATGTGCCGGAGCTCTACCACCGCAGAGCGCAGAGGAGAACCTCTGCCGGGTGCGCCCGTTATAGCACAGCGAGTGGCACGCAGAGGCGTGCAATTCGGGTGGAACCGTGGAACGTTTCTGATTTTTTCAGGCGCTTCATCCCGTGAGTAAGTGTGCGGGATGAAGCGCTTTTTTGTTTTACTTTATCTGTCAAAGGAGCAAACATTATGAAGATCATCTATAAGGACGGTCATGTGGACGAGTGCCCGCAGGATCAGGAATTGCACGTTATCCGCCACACCGCAGCCCACATCATGGCGCAGGCCATCAAGCGCCTGTATCCGCAGGCTGATTTCGCCTTCGGCCCCGCTACCGAGAACGGCTTCTACTACGATGTCGATCTGGGCGACCAGAAGCTCAGCGACGAGGATCTGGCAAACATCGAAAAAGAGATGCGCAAGATCGTCAAGGAGAATTTGCCCATCAAGCCCTTCATCCTGCCCCGCGCCGAGGCCGTGAAGCTGATGGAAGAGCGCAAGGAGAACTACAAGATCGAGCACATGGCGGATCTGGCCGAGGAGACCGAGTTCAGCTTCTTCCAGCAGGGCGAGTACGTGGATATGTGCATCGGACCCCACCTGACCTACACCAAGGCGCTGAAGGCCTTCAAAATCACCCAGCAGTCCGGCGCATACTGGAAGAACGACAAGGAAAACAAGATGCTCACCCGCATCAATGGCGTGGCCTTCCGCAATCAGGAAGAGCTGGATGCATGGGAGAAGGAGCAGCAGGAGGCCCGTGAGCGCGATCACCGCAAGATCGGCAAGGAAATGGGCCTGTTCATGACCGACGATCTGGTTGGCCGCGGCCTGCCCATGTTCCTGCCCGCAGGCTACACCGTCTGGCAGGAGCTGGAGAACTATATCAAGGAGAAGGAGCGTGCACGCGGCTATCTGCACGTTATGACTCCCTGCATCGGCACTGTGAACCTGTATAAGACCTCCGGTCACTGGGATCACTACCGTGAGAACATGTTCCCCGCCATGGAGATGGAGGGCGAGAGCTATGTTCTGCGCCCGATGAACTGCCCCCACCACATGATGATCTACGCAAATCGTCCCCATTCTTACCGTGACCTGCCCATGCGCATCGGTGAGATCGCCCACGATTTCCGTTACGAGTCCTCCGGCACCCTGAAGGGCATCGAGCGCGGCCGTCACTTCTGCCAGAACGATGCTCACCTGTTCTGCACCCCGGAGCAGATCAAGAGCGAGGTCGCAAACGTGTGCGACCTGATCTTTGAGGTGTACAAGGACTTCAACATTACCGATTACCGCTGCGTGCTGAGCCTGCGTGATCCTGCCGATAAGAAGAAGTACCACGACGATGATGCCATGTGGAACCATGCAGAGCAGGCCCTGCGCGAAGTGCTGACCGAGCTGGGCATCCACTTCACCGAGGAGATCGGCGAGGCTGCCTTCTACGGCCCGAAGCTGGACGTGAACGTCAAGCCCGCCGTGGGTGCCGAGTACACCCTGTCCACCTGCCAGCTGGACTTCTGCCTGCCCGCAAAGTTCCACCTGACCTACGTGGACAAGGACGGCACCGAAAAGACCCCCGTGGTGCTGCACCGCGCCATCCTGGGCTCTCTGGACCGCTTCATGGCTTACCTGATCGAAGAGACCAAGGGCAAGTTCCCCACCTGGCTGGCTCCCACGCAGGTCAAGGTGCTGCCCGTCTCCGAAAAGACGCTGGACTACGCCGAGGGCGTGACCGAAAAGCTGGTGGAAGCCGGTGTCCGTGTTGTGCTGGACGACGACAACCAGAAGATCGGCTACAAGATCCGCGAGGCACAGCAGGTGGACCGTGTGCCTTATATGCTGGTTCTGGGTGCCAAGGAAGCCGAGGCAGGCAACATCTCGGTGCGTGACCGCAAGGGCGAGACCACCACGATGGAGCTGGATGCGTTCATCGCAAAGGTGACTGCCGAGATCCGCAACCGCAGCCTGTAAGCAGACACTGCAACAAAACACAAAGCGCCGCTTTCCCGGCAGGGGAGAGCGGCGCTTTTTTTGCATGGAAACAACGAATGTAAGTATCCGTATGGATGCCGCAAACTGAAAAAAATACCGCCGCCTTGACTTTTTTGTAAGGATGCATATAATAAGGGTAGAGAAAGTTGATAGAGATTGAGTATTGCATCGGTCTCACACAAAAGTGAACCCCCTCGGAGTTGCCGCTCCAAGGGGGTTCTTGTGCTTACTTGCCCTTGCGGTGACTATCAAGCCACGTGCACAGATAGTTTGCCGTTACCTGCGCTGCGACAGCCACGAGAAAGTTGACTAAAATTGAGTTCATCGGTCCTCACCCCCTTCTGATGCCAGAATGGGAAGGGCAGCGTGACCAGTATAGCACAAAAATCGATAGTGTGCAATTTTTGGCAAATAACAACACATAAACGCGAAGGCCCTGTTCCGATCGGAACGGGGCCTTCGCTTATGTATATACTCCGCAAAGAGAGTTACGCGTTTTCCTTCTGGACGCTCTTGACGGCCAGAGCCTTGGCGGGCTTCATCAGCAGCACACACACGCCGTTGAAGAGAACGGAACCCACGATGAAGGTGATGAAGAACTGGGGCAGGTGGGTGGCCAGAGCGGTGGTGTCGATGCAGGCCACAGTCAGGTAGGCAAAGCCCACGTTGTTCAGCACCTTGGGTGCGTAGGGGTGCAGGATGATGAGGATGAACAGCACCACGGCCAGCGGGATGAGGAAGCCGAAGAAGCCGCCCAGCACCGGGGTCAGGGCCGTGATGGAAAGCAGAGCGATCACAGTGAGGATCAGGCCCACAAGACCACCCAGCTCAACGGTGACGAAGCAATCCTTCACATCGCCTTCCAGCGTGAACATCATGATATTGCTCAGGAAGATCAGCCAGCTGTACTCCATGCCGGTCACGTGGATGATGGCGTTGGCGATCAGGATCCACACCAGCAGCATCAGGCGGAAATACAGCAGAAAGCGCTTGGTAACGGCTTCATTCATAATAAAATACCTCTTTCTTGGTTGGATTGGAAAGCAACGCTTTCTCTTTGAGACGCATTTTGACAGGTAAAACCTGCATTGATGCCGCCATTATACAATATTTACATGGCAAAAACAATACTTTTGCAAGAATAAATTGCATATTTTGGAAATTTTGGCTTGCAGAATGCCTCGGAGGGTGGACGGAGTGAGCGGTGCCAATGCCAACATCAACACCCTTGCTCACGCCTGCCAAGAGTAGTATAATAAACGCAAGAATTTCTGCCGCGGCTGCGGCTCAGATACGGGAGGAACCTTATATGAACAAACCGGTACTGGTGGTCATGGCGGCTGGCATGGGCAGCCGCTACGGCGGCATGAAGCAGATCGACCCGGTGGGGCCGAACGGTCAGGTGATCGTGGATTATTCCCTTTACGATGCCCGCCGCGCAGGCTTTGAGACGGTGATCTTTGTTATCAAGCATGAGATCGAGGATGCTTTCAAGGCAGCCATCGGCGAGCGTGTATCCAAGGCCATGAACGTGAAATACGCCTTCCAGCAGCTGGATGAGCTGCCCGCAGGCTTCACCATCCCCGAGGGCCGTGTCAAGCCCTGGGGCACCTGCCACGCCGTTCTGGCTGCAAAGGACCTCATCGACGGCCCGTTTGCAGTCATCAATGCCGATGATTATTACGGCCCGGAGGCCTTCCGGGTGATGTATGATTACCTGTCCACCCACGAGGACGGTAGCTATTACGACTACTGCATGGTAAGCTATCTGCTCCGGAACACTGTCTCTGAGAATGGCAGCGTGGCCCGCGGCGTATGCGTGACCGACCCCGACGGCACCCTGCACAGTGTGACCGAACGCACCCGCATTGAAACGTACGAAAACGGCGTACACTTCACCGAGGACGGCGGCGTAAGCTGGACCGACCTGCCCGGCGATACCCCGGTGAGCATGAACCTGTGGGGCTTCGGCAAAAGTTTTCTGGACGAAGCCGAGCAGCGCTTTGCGGGCTGGCTGACCGAAAATCTGCCTAAAAACCCGCTCAAGTGTGAGTATTTCCTGCCGCTGGTGGTCACAGAACTGATCGAAGAGGGCAAGGCAAAAATTCAGGTGCTGCGCAGCACGGATAAATGGTACGGCGTTACCTACCGTGAGGACAAGCCGCTGGTGGTGGAAGCCATCGCCCGCAAAACGGCAGAGGGCCAGTACCCGGAAAATCTGTGGGCCTGACCATTTAAAATGCCCTCCGCGTGGCTCTGGGCACCCGGCACAACTTTTCTGTAAAAACAAAAATCGGAAACGACCGCAGTCGTTTCCGATTTTTTTAACGTTTAATCACTTATTTTGTCTGGGGAGGGGTAAGGGATGCCCCTTCATCCGAGAAGATCCAGAGCGTTTCATCGATATGAGAGCCACTCCTGGAGTAGGGTGTCACCTTGACGCGGAAGGTGGTGTCGTCGGTCTTTTTATAGGTGTGCTCCACGATGTCGCCGGTCAGGACCTTGCTGCGGATATAGTTGTAGTCCAGCAGGTCCGCCAGACTCTCGCGGTAGGCGGGCTGCACCTGCGTATCACGGTACTGCTGCAGAACGGCGAGGAAAGAGCCGCCGGAGGTGTCCAGAATTTTCTGGAAATAGTCCGGGACGATCACGCCGCGCATACGGTCGGTCTTCAGATCCACAACGAACACGCTCTTGTACTTGGGGGCAAGGACCCGCAGAAAATGCTCGGCATCCCGCTTTTCGGTCAGGGTCTGCTCCAGCTTCTCGTTCAGGCCCCGCAGCTGGCGCTCCTGGCCGTTGCGGGCATAATAGGCCTGCTTGTCCTGCCGCATGGCAGCTTCGGCCTGATTCATGGCATCGTCCAGCCGGTGCAGGTTGTTGGTGCTCTGGATGCCCACCGAGATCTCATATTCCTTCTCGCGCAGGAAAGCACGCATCTTGTCCACAGCCACCCACACGCTGTAGGGCGGCTGGTTCGGGGTGAAGATCACGAATTCGTCACCGCCGATGCGGTAGATGCGGCTGGAAACAAAGAACTTGCGGGCCGCATTGGCAATGAAGCAGAGCATGGCATCGCCGCTGCGGTGGCCCAGATGGTTGTTGATCTCGTGCAGGCCCACCACATCGATGTAGGTGCACACCATGGAGTCGTATTCGCTGGACTGCAGCGTCCGCAGATCGGTCTCGAAGAGGCTGCGGTTCAGCAGGCCAGTCAGGGTGTCGTGGCTGTAGGAGAAGTCCAGCTCCTTGCTGAGATGGTCGGCCTGTGCATCCTCACGCACCACCACGGTGGCCCATGGGTTCTGGGCGCAGCAGTTGCGGCAGGGCAGAAATTCCATGGTGATCCACACGAACTGGCCGGACACGTTTTTGCGGAAGCGGTAGGCCTCCGGCTGCTGGGTGCTGAAAACAGCGGAGCGCAGGGTCTCCAGATCGGTCTGGTCGGTGAACATCTCCGCGTCGTCCGGGTGGATCACCTTGTTCGTCACCATGCGCTCACAGTAAGCGGCAAAGTCCTCCTCAGTGTCCGAACCCGCACCGGGCAGGCGCGGATCCCGCTTGATGACCCGGTATTCGCCGGTGGAAAGATTCAGCAGGGAAAGCTCCAGCACATTATCCGCAAAGATCTGGTAGGCCTGCAGCGCCAGTGCGGTCTGCTCGCTGTCGGAGATGGGTGCCCGGCGGTCACGGCACATCAGGTCGCGGCGCATATCCCAGTAATCCTCGCTGTTGGGCTGGGCCAGCAGGGCCTCGGCATTCTCCACCGGCATGGGCTTGTAGAAATAATAGCCCTGCGTATACAGGCAGTCGGCGGCCTGCAGCATGGAGACCTGTTCCGGCGTTTCCACGCCTTCGGCGATGATGGGCAGATTCAGGCGGTGGGCCATATCCACCACCGATTCCACGATCTGCACGCCCTTGCTGCGGTTCTGCTGGTTCATGTCGATGAGCTTCATGTCCAGCTTAATGGCATCCACGTTGGTGTCCTTGAGCATATTCAGCGAAGAATAGCCGCTGCCAAAGTCGTCCATCATCACAGAGAAACCTTTGCGGTGCAGGCCCTGGATGGTGTTTTCCACCAGAGAAGCGTTTTCGGCCAGCATGGTCTCGGTGATCTCGGCCAGCAGGAGCTTGGGCTCCAGCTGATACTTTTCCACAAGGTTGGAGAAGATCTGCGGCACATCCAGATTGACGATATCCACCACAGAAACGTTCACAGATACAGGCACAAGATTGCTGCCGCTCTCTTGCCACTTGTGCAGGGTCTTGCAGACAGACTCCCAGATGTACTGATCCAGCTGGGTCACAAGGCCGGTGCTTTCCAGCAGGGGCATGAACTCAGACGGGGGCACGCAGCCGCGGGTGGGGTGGTTCCAGCGCACCAGTGCTTCCATGCCCACGATGGCGCGGGTCATGCTGTTGCACTTGGGCTGCAGAAAGAAGCAGAACTCGTGATTTTTCAGGGCGTGCTCCAGCTCGCTCAGCAGCTGACGCTGCTTCTTGAGACGGCTGAGCATGGCCGGAGTAACGGGGTGCATACCGCCTACGGCCGGGCTGGGGTCTACCGATGCGATCTGCGCAAGTGCATCGGGTTGCGGTGCGCCGACATTTTCATTCGACTTCAGTTCTTCGGACATGATAAATCCCTCGCTGTTGGATGTTTTCGACAAAATATGGCATTTTAGAAAACAGTATAGCACGATTTTAAACCTTTGAAAATAGATATTTAAAACATTGCGACATTGCGGCAAAAAGAACGGAACGCCGGACGGGTCCGAAAGGCGGGGCATAAAAAGACCGCTGCATTCCTGTGCAGCGGTCTTTTGGGCAGCGGTCTCAGGCATCCTTGCGAGTGTCGGAGCCGTTTTTCTTCGGTTCTTCTTCGGGGCTTTCCCGGCGGGCAAGACCAAGGCGCAGGGCCTTGAGGGTGGTCTTTTTTACGCCATGCTTCAGGCCGGGGAAGGCGCGCAGCATGCGGCGCGGGCCAACGATGCGGGGGGTGCGCAGCAGCTGGGCCTGCATTTCATCGCTGCGGGCCTGCAGCTCCTCGGCCAGCTGTTCCAGACGCAGCAGCTCGGCAGCGCGCTCCATCGTGCCCTTGGCGGCCAGCTGTGCAGCCTTGGCGGCTTCGGCCGTGTTGAGCTTGGCGATCTCGGAAGCACGCTTTGCGGCCTCGCGGGCCTCTTCGGTCTTGGCACGGACGGCGGCCAGCGTTTCACGCAGGGCGCGCTTTTTCGGTGCGGCTTCGCGGGCCTCGGCGGCAGCAAGCTTGAGCTGCAGGCGCTGCTCGTCCAGCTTCTGGTCGGCGTTCAGGGTGGTGGTGCCCAGCAGCTGGGTCATGGCATCGCTGACGGCATGGATACTGTCAGCCAGCTGCTCCATGGCATCCAGCGTCTTGGCCAGACCGGAGGCGGCAAAGGCCGTAACGACTACGTCTGCCGCGTAGACTGCATAGAGCACACACATAACGACAAAGCCCACAAAGGGCGGGATCATATCCACAAGACCGGCGACGACCGGGTGGACGATGCGCATGACCACCAGCGTGCCCACGCCCCACAGCAGGCTGAATTCCAGACAGATGTAGCCGCCAATGTTGAAGGGAAAGTCGCTGTAGTCCCACCAGCGGGTGTGATAGAGCTTATACAGTGCCCAGCCGCCTACCAGTTCCAGCGCACTGGGCAGGATGACACCGCCGATGTACAGCAGCAGGACGCTGTTCTGCAAAGGGGTCAGGGTGAACAGCACGATGACCATGCCGAAGCCGTAAATGGGGCACACCGGGCCGTTGAGAAAGCCGCGGTTCACCAGCTGACCGGTGGTGGCGGCGGCAAAGATGACCTCCAGACACCAGCCGGTGCAGGAATAAATGAGAAAGAAGGCCAGCACATGATACAGCGAAAAGCCGCATACTGTGGTGGTCGTGAGAAAGTTGAGCATAAAACACCTCCTGTGAGAATCATGCTGCTGCGCAGGTCAGTTCTGTTTTTGTACGATCTTGTATTCATCGCCCGGCTCAAAGAACGGGCAGGCAGCTGTGCTGCGGGAAAGATAGCGGGCCATCTCGTCCTCGTCCAGACAGCCGCCCTGAGCACAGTACCAGCTGCCGTACTCGTCCTGCACATTGTTCAGGCAGATCTCGCAGGGGTCATTCATTGCCTTCGCCTTCCTGTGCGGCCTTGGCAGCAGCCTCGGCCTCGGCCGCTTCGCGGGCCTGACGCTTGAGGATCTTCGGCTCGATCCAGGTCACGCTGGCGGGGTCCGGGTCCTTGCGGGCGATCAGGGCCTTGATCTTGATGCCCATTTCGGTGAACATGCCCTCGTGTTCGGTGCGGATGTTCCACTCCGGCTCGTTCTCATGGAGGTCAAAGGTCATCCACTCGATGTCGTAGCCGGAAGCGGGGAAGTATTCCAGACTGTCGCGGAACAGATCATCGTCGTCGGTCTTGAAGTAGATCTCGCCGCCGTCCTTGAGGAACTCACGGTAGTTGATGAGCTGGCGCGGGTAGGTGAGACGGTGCTTGTGGGAAGAGCCGTTCTTGCTCCACGGGTTGCAGAAGTTGATGTAGATGCGGCTGACCGTATCCTCGGCGGTAATGACCCCCTTGATGCGCTCGATGTCGGTGCTCATGATCTTCACGTTGTCGATGGGGCGGCCCGCAGCCTGATAGGCGGCTTCGATCTTGCGCTTGGCGAGGATGAGCACCTTATCGGTGATATCGATGCCCAGATAGTTGTTTTCCGGGTGGTCGCAGGCCAGCTGGGAGATGAAGCCGCCCTTGCCGCAGCCCAGTTCCAGCACAAAGGGCTGCTCCGGGCGGGCATACTGGGCGTGCCACTTGCCGCCCCAGATCAGGGGTTCGTGGACGTGGAAATCGGCGGCCATCAGCTCGTCGTGTGCATAGGGTTTAAAGCGCATTCTCATGATCAATATTCTCCTTCAAAAAATCTTCAACCTGCTCCGGCGTGATCCGTTCACACGCAAGCTGTACGGAAAGCTCTTCCAGTGCCTTTCTGACTTCCAGCACATCCTGCATATTCTTCTCTGTGATCTGTGCCACTTCTGCCCCTTTTCGCGGAATCATCAGAACCAGACCTTCCAGCTCCAGTTTGCGGATGGCCTCACGGATCGGGGTACGGCTCACGCCAAGCCGCTCCGCAAGCTGGATCTCCATCAGGCGTTCGCCCGGCTCCAGCTCTCCTTTTAAAATTGCCTGGCGCAGGGTCTTGAACACAACATCCCGTAATGGCAGATATTCATCCATATTTACTTCAAAATGATTCGTCATCGCGTCTCTCTCCTCTATCTGGCTTTCTTCCGGTTGTAGAATTCAGTCAGGTACACCTGACGGGCCAGACGT
>ERZ779705.2298-NODE-2298-length-10486-cov-3.954367_pt1 | contig 10486 bp, 7 predicted proteins | sample MGYA00511385_ERZ779705 | MGnify/ENA primary metagenome ERZ779705 (study PRJEB29588, sample SAMEA2145301) | human gut metagenome | biome: human gut; feature: human-associated habitat; material: faeces | place: Denmark | collected 2008/2010 ... | reverse complement strand
CTCTACAACAACATCCAATACAACTATGATACGGAGGATAAATACATCCAGGCTAGGCGTATGGGAACTATGTTTGGGAAGTCCCCGGACTACTTCCTTGCCGACCGTGAAGCCTATGTACGGGCGGCCCAGATGCTTGCGGGATACGATATGGATGATCGTGTTGCCCCTGACGTTGACCGCAACGATCCCGTGGCGTTCGGGAAATACCTGAACGAGCATTACCCTGTTTTGGCAAACGCTGATGCGGCAACGTTTGCCGTTGCCCTCGAAAACGCAAAGGACGTGAAGAGCATCCAGGGAATCGGTGAAGCCTTGAGCATTGCAAAGGAAATGTTTTTCATCCAAGAGGAATCCATGGACATCGCAAGGCGCCACTTCAAAGGTGAAGGTGGGAATTACCTTACGGACACGGAACAGGACCGCAGGGTGTGGCTGAACCACCGGATGCAGGAACTCAAGGATAAAATCCCGAACTTTTTCGATTCCATGGGGCTTAACGTCCTCACGAACACAGCTGTTCAGTTAGGCGGTATGGGCCTTGATATGGGGGTTGGGGCAGCAGCAGGCGCTGTTGCGGGGGCCGCTACGTTCGGTGTCACGAAGAATATGGGCGCTGCTAAAGCGGTGGGAAGCTCCGTCATGAAGTGGGGTTCTGCTGCTTCCATGTTTTACCGTCAAGTAGGGGATAAATACCTTGAATACAGCGCCATGCAGGCAAGCAATGGGAAGCCCCTCTATACCCCTGATGAAGCTCGTGTGGCAGCCGCTATTGAAACGGGAATTGAAACGGGGATTGAGTTCTGGAACTATGATGAAATCATGGGGGCCCTCTCTGGTGGCGGGCGCCGTGCCATCATGGACATCGTGAAGGAAAACAAAGGAAACCGTGATGCCATCATGGGTGGTCTTAAAGGCGTGCTCAAGGGGCAGCTTAAGAGCTGGATTCCCCGCATGAAGGAAGAAGTCGTAGAGGAAGGACTTCAATCTGCTGCAAGCGACGCCTTTCATAATGCCCTCCTTGCCCTTCGTCCCTCTAGCAAGGAACGAGCCTTCACGGTTGGTGAGATCGTGGGCAATGCAGGGGGCGCCATGCTTGAAGCGGCTCCTTCCGTTATAGGGATGGTCGCTATCGGCGACGCTGCTTCAAACTTTGTAAGCGTGCGGAAACTTGCAGGCATTGCAAGACTCAACAGTGAACTTGATATGGAACAGGTGTCCAATGCCTTCACTATGTCGACCTTGCAGGCCCTCAAGGAAGACATCAAAGGGAACCAGCTCTTTAGGAAGGACCCTGAGCTTTACAAGGAAACCGTCAAGGAGGCCATGAAGGATTCCGGCATGGAAAAGGTCTATGTGGATACGGAGATGCTGCTCAAGGAAGAAGGTGGCGAACAGCTCCTCAATGATTTGGGCAAGGAAGCAGGATACACGGCTGATGAATTGCAGAACATCAAGGATACGAACGCCGACCTTGAAGTACCGACCGAGGTGTATTGTCAAGTTGCGTTACCGTCTAGTCTTGCAGACAAGGCGAACAACTACACGACGAGCGACCCACGGCACAATAGCCCCGCCCGTATTAAGGAAACAACGGAACGGATTCAGCGGACCATTGTCGAACTGTCCGAACGGGATGACAAGCAGCTGGCGGGCGTCATTGATAACATCGTTGACAGCCACTTCAAGGCCGACGACACGGAGGCCCGTGCCCTTGCTTCCGAAATCATTGCCGCAAACCCAACGGACGTCCATAAGGAAATTGTCCGGCGCAGGAAGGAACTTAAGACCCAATGGGATGCAATGATAGAACCTGAGATCGAGAACATCGAACGGGCGAACAAGAACCCTTCTGGTGGGATGCTCATGCCGAACGACGATCCGACTATCTTGAACGATTATGAAAAACAGATCCGTGTCCCCTATCGTACGGAACAATGGAAGAAGGCATTTGGCAAGGAAAGCCTTCGAAAGTGGCAATACGTTGATCTTGCTTATGCGACGCTGACGAATGACACGAATATGATCCCTTTTGACCTCCCTGGCAGTGCTGTTGAATGGAAGCTCTATGCCGACAAACTCACGGATGAAGAAATAACCAATATTGAAGCCATGCACGCAGAAAACAAGAAAAAACTTGATGCCATTTCTGATGGAATTGAACTCCTTAACCGTGTGGATGATGCGCTGCAGGATGTCGATATGACGGAAACGGAAGCGACAAGGGGCATGGACAAGGATACGTACGCTGTCTATCGTAGTACTTACGAAGTACTGATGCAGGGCAATAAAGAAGTACAGAAATCTGCAAGACAGAGTGCGATTATTTTTGCCCGTATGTGTGCAAGGTTGGCACACGAAATGGCGGAACAGGGGGCTTTAGAAGGCACCCCCCTTCAGGTGGCTAGGATGCTGACCATTGACCCGAACGCTAAAACGGCAGGGGAAGGACATAACCAAGTGGCATGGCATGGCAGTCCTTTTGACTTCGATTCCTTCGACCTTGGAAAAATTGGTGCAGGGGAAGGAAATCAGGCTCACGGGTGGGGGCTGTATTATGCGAAGAACAAAAAAATCTCCGAAGCGTATAAATCTGTATTTGGGTATAAGGGGTTGTCAATCAATATTGATGACAAGCATTATACCCAAAATGAAGAGGGGGATTTTGTAGAAAATAATAAAGAAGTAGAGTACGGAAGCCCTCTTAGCTATGCCTTAAACCAGCTCATAGCCAGTGAAGGCGACAAAAAGGCGGCTATAAAAGAATTACGTGATAATGCTAAGCGACGGGAAAATAGCGAAATCGAAAGCGCAAAAACACAGAGTGAAGCATTCTTAAAAGCCGCTGATTTGCTTGAAAAAGCCAAAAATGTCAACACGCTTACTGGCGGAAAGTTGTATCAAGTCGAAGTTCCAGAAAATGATGTTTTGCTGGATGAACAAAAGCCTTTTTCTGAACAGCCGGAAAAGGTGAAGCGTGGGATTGAACAGGCTTTTAAATCCGTCGATGATAACTTAAAAGAGAACTTTGTGAAACGGGTTCTTGATTACAAAGATGAAGGCGACGTGCTGGGCAAAAACTATGTGTTCGATGAATACAAGGCAGAACACCAGAATGAGGACGGAACAGTCAACTACGCTGACTTTTTCAAAGAACTTGACAAGAAAGATTACGGCGTTGATGGGCAAGCAATTTACGACGGGTTTAGCAGTGTTGGTGCTAATTTCGTAAATGGTTTCAATGATGAGAACGCTAGCAAGCTTTTAAATAAGTACGGCATTAAGGGCATTACTTACGAAGGAAGAAAGGATGGTCGCTGTTTCGTTGTCTTTGATGATAAAGCGGTCAAAATTATTGATAAATATTATCAAGACGTCAAAACCGACATCTTAGGCGCAACGACGGTTGACGGGCGCCTTATTAGCCTCCTTCCAAAGGCTGATGCTTCGACGTTCATACACGAATCTGCCCATTGGTACCTCATTACCATGGAAAAATTGGCGAAAAACAAGAAAGCAACAAAACAGTTCAAGGCGGACTATCAACGGATTCGAAGCTGGACGAAGACCAAGGGGTTCAAAATCCGGAAGGAAGGTCACGAAAAATTCGCCCGTGGCTTTGAGGCATACCTCAGAAGTGGCAAGGCCCCGACGGCTGCACTGAACGGCGTATTTGCCCGGTTTAAACAGTGGCTTTCCAAGATTTATTCTGATTTCAAGGCTCTTGGGGGCAAGCCTTCTCCTACCGTAGCCCGTGTGTTTGATCGTATGATTGCAACGGATGAGGAAATCGAAATCCAACTCAAGGAGGAAGGAATTAACGATTTTGTGAGGGCGGGCGGCTATAAAAGCGCCAGTGCAAACGTCAAGAAGCTCTGGAAGCAATGGGCGACTGCTACCCGTGAGGAAGCAAAGGCCAAGGTCATGCAGAAGGTCATGGCCGACATCGCTGAAAAAGACGCTACTGACAGAAATGAAATCGTAAAGGGATTCACGGATGCAACGAGGAAAGACCTTGCCGCAAGCCCGTTGTGGCAGGCCCATGATGCCATCAAGGCGGCAGGGGGGGACCTAAGCGTATTGCAGTACTATAACTTCACGCCGGACGAATATGAAGCGGCAGTGAAGGAGGCAGGCGGCTCCCTTGATGCGGCCCTTGCTACGGAAGTAGAAAAGTTCAAGAAGGACCTCTATGCGGACCGGATTGATCCCAAGGCCATTGAGGAAATGGCAAATGAAGCCATTAAGAAGTCCAAATACCAAGAGATGCTCCATGAGCTTGAATATCAGGCCATTGCTGCAACGGCTATTGAAGCAGTCGAGGGACCCAAGGCAACGGAACGCCAGAAAACGGGGATGAAGATTGTACGGGACCTTGTGCTTGGAAGCATTGCAGAACGCCGTGAAGCAGCACGCAACGCCCTTGAGGGGCTTCCTCTCAGGCAGTCTTCCAACGTCGCCTTGTGGACCCGAAAATTGGGCCAGAAGCAAAATGAAGTCTACAAGCTGATGGCAGATGAAAACTGGGAAGGCGCCAAGGATGCCAAAGCGGAACAATTGATGTATGCCGCCATGGTGACTGAAGTTGGCGCCATCAAGGAAGCAACGCTCAAGACGGTTGAGGAAGTCAAGGACAATCTTGCCCGCATCCAAAAGGGCACGCACAGGATGCCCGTTCAGGCCCGTTACTGGTATGAACATATAGCGTTTGTCCTGGGAATCAAGAAAAGGGATGCCGTTGAGCCTGGCGAAGGTGTGAAGCCCCTTGCCCAAGCGTTCGCCGAACTCCTTGATGACGGTGGCCTTGACGAAAAGCCCGCCGTTGACGTGCCGCAATGGCTTATCCAGTTGTCAGCGGCACAAGGCAAGGTGGGCATTGACAGCTTGACCCAAGATGAGTTCGACAAGGCCACGACACTCATGGATTCCCTTTATAAGATGTCCGCACGCCGTGAGAACCTCTACGTCGTAAATGATGGGGCAAAGCTCAAGGATGTTGTCGACGAACTTTGTGAGCATATGGACGTGGTTCCTGAACTCAAAAAGACACCTGTGGACAGGAATACGATTCCCGACAAGGTCGTTAGACAGGTCCGTAATGCAGCCGAGTTTTTCGGCAACGCCTTCGGAACCCTTGTTACGCCTGCCACGATCCTGCAGCGCATGGACGGATACGCCGATGCACTGGGGCATGGCAAGACGGGACGGGCAACGAAATGGCTGTATGACAGTGTACAGAAGGCGGCGAACAAAGAAATCGTCCTGAACGCCGAGTTTGCAAGGAAACTTGATTCCATTTTCAGCTCCTACACGTCTGGGGAATTTAGTGACATGCGCAACAAGCGGGTATATAAGTTCGGCGAACGGCTTGTGACCAAGGAAGAATTGATGGTTCTTGCGCTCTATTGCGGAACGGAAAAATCCTATATGCGTATCCTTGACAATGAAAAACTGTCCGATGATGAACCTAGCGTGCTTCGTGAGGTCCGTGAGGAAGCCGACATTTTCGCCCGTCGTGACAGGGTGGAACGGGAGCTTTACAAAGCCCTTGCACAGCTTTACAGGAAGGACCTTGAAACGGTCGAAAAAATCTGGGACCTGATGGGCGAACACTTTGACGAGGAATCAGACATCATGGAACGGACGACGGGGATTCCCTTGAAGAAGGACCGCACAATCAAGGTCAAAGTGACGACAAGGGATGGGAGCCAGTATGAACTTAAGGGTGGCTATTTTCCTATCGTGTACGATGTCGAACAGTCCGTTGCGGCGGCTGACATGGAAACGCAGGACGCCCTGAACAGCATGGCACCCGGAACCAAGCGCATGGGGCAAGGTAAAGGGTTCACAAAGGCCCGTGCCGATCGTGTTACGGGGCGCCCCCTTGCCCTCACGTTCGACACCATCAGCCGCAAGGGGGGGGGAATGCTCCATTATGTGGCGTTTAGGGAAACGGCCCTTGACGTGTCCCGTATCATCAATAATAAGAAGTTTGCGGCAACGGTGAAGGACCTCATGGGGATGCAGGCATATAAGACGCTGCAGAACTGGGCTGCTGACATCTGGGCCCCGCCAAAGCCTGACAGGGACCCCCTCGGGATGATGATGCGGAGTATGAGAACGAGGACCACAACAGCCATCCTTGCCTACCGTGTTTCCCCGATGCTCCTGAACTTCACAAACATCCCCGTAGCCATGACCTATATGGGAGCAGGGGAATTTGTCCATGCTATGGGCGACTTCTGGCAGGCGCCGAGAAAGAACCTTGACCTCGTAAACGGGATGAGCCCTTTCATGGCTGAACGGAGCGAACACCTTGATGCCAACATCCGTGAAGCGATCACGACGGCGAAACTTGAACTTGGGCCCAAGAAGTTCATGGACACAATACAGAAGAACGGCTTCAAACTTATCGGCGCCACGGATAATATGTTCGCATACCCATTGTGGCTTGCGGCTTATAAACGGGTCCTCAATGAAAACCTACAGCGTGGCGTGTCTGTTGAAGATGCTCAGAAGGCCGCTATTGCAGAGGGTGACAGAGCTGTCATTAAGGTAATTGGAAGCGGCGACATCAAAGACCTTTCCCCCGCCCAGAAGGGCGGTGAAATGGCAAAGGCCCTCACAATGTTCTACACCTTCCAGAATGCTCTCTATAACCTCATGGCCAATAAATACTATGCAGCGAAAAATGCTGCACTCAAGAAGTACGGCAGAACCACTAAATTGTGGTGGCTCAAGAAAGAGGCCATCATCCCAATGGGGCATTATTTCCTCCTGACCATCATGGGCGGCGCAATGGTTGATACGGCTATCCGTACGGCTATGGAATCCGTTGGTGGCAGTGACGACGACAAGGAAGGGTTTGCAAAAAAATATGCGCAAACGGTCCTTGAAGCTACGACGGCAACAGTCCCCGTGGTCCGTGACCTGTCCAGGGCATTCATTAGCATGGTCCTTGACCCCAAGGCCAAATATAAGCAGAACGTGCGGGCGACAAGCGCCTTTGACCTCCTGAACCGCCTTGTAAAGGGTGTATCCACGGGGGTTGATTGGTGGCAGGGAAATAAGCAACGTTCCGACCTCCTCCGTGATACGGGAAAGCTTACAGGATTCCTTGGTATGCCTGACGTGCTGATTGACGGGGCAAGCGTGGCCTTACAATACTTTGATTCCAAGGCGTCAGAACGAGACGTGGGTGAACTCATTAGGGCTATCATCCTTGACCGTAAGATGCAGAAACCAAAGAAGGAGCCAAAAGACCCGTTCAAGGCACAGCGTCAGAAAATGCGGCAGAAAATCAGGAAGAATCAATGATAGACTAGAGTAAGATACGGGCCGACGGATGTCGGCCCTCATGATACGAAAGGAGCAGGAATATGAAGTTTGACCAAAAAAGTAAACTCCTGACCATGATCCGTGGTGACTCTGGTACCCTCACGGTTTCCATCGTGAACAGCCAAGGAGAGGAAGCAGAGGCCCCTGATATGGTGCTTTCCATCAGGAAGCGACTTGAGTCCAACGAATATGCCTTGCAGGTCCCATATGATGCAGAAACAAAGGCGTTCACTTTTGAACACAAGGACACGGCGGAACTGAAACCAGGTAACTACGTCTGGGATATTGAGTGCAGACAGGAAGGTAGGGTAACGACGCTTGGCCCGTTTACTTGTAAGGTTATCGGAGATGTAACAAGGGAGGTAGTGTAATGGTTGAAAAGCTTGGCGTCCCCACGACGGGGGAAGGGGAATCCTTAACCATGACGCTGACGCCGTGCGCTGATATTGTGCTTGGCGTCCCCACGACGGGGGAAGGGGTTTTAGGTCCCCGTGGGCCCGAGGGCAAGGATGCATACAGCGTTGCCGTAAAGAATGGCTTTAGCGGCAGTGAAGAGGAATGGATTAAGTCACTCAAGGGCGAACAAGGTCCTAAAGGTGACAAGGGCGATACGGGCGAACGAGGCCCCCCAAGGTGTGGCAGGACCACAGGGACCACAGGGTCCTGAAGGTGAACGGGGAAGGGACGGTGCCAACGGTCAAGACGGTCTTAACGGTGTGAATGGTTTGAGTGCCTACGAGATTGCACTTAAGAATGGATTCGTCGGCACCGAGAAGCAGTGGCTTCAGTACTTGGCGCAAAATAAATCCTTGATTGACTCCATTGCTGATACCTATGTGACGAAGAAGGAAAAGGAAGCCCTTGCCACCGAGGTCACCACGATGAAGGAAGCCCTTGCCACCGAGGTCACCACGAAGGCCCTCACCGTCACGGGCGAAACGTCCGTACCCACAGCTAACGAGGGCAACAGCTCAAAAGCCATTGCCAACACCGATTTCGTGGCGAAATCCATCTCCGCCCTTGTCAACGGTGCCCCCGACCAACTGAACACACTGAACGAGCTGGCAAAGGCTCTGGGCAACGATTCCAACTTTGCGGCAACCGTGACGGCAGAGCTGGCCAAGAAGCTGAACAGCGCCGAAGCGGAAAGCACCTACGCCACAAAGCAGGAAGCAGGCGTCCCCTACCAGATTAAGCGCAACACCGCTTACAAGGTGGGCGACGTACTGACCTCTCCCAGCCTGCCACCCGGCTGTGTAATCGTCGTTACGCAAGCAGGGACAACGGGTAGCACGGAGCCGGACTGGACGACCATCAAAAGTAACATGGGGGGGTAGTTAATGACGGAACTGTAACGTTTTATATCAACGATACACTGAGCAAGCACAGTATAGGCGATATTGTCTATAAACCAACGACAAAGACAGGAGAACACGAATATCTCCTGCCGTTGGACGGGCAGACAATCGACGGAACGAAATACAAACGGTTGGTGGATTATATGGGAACGGCAACGCTACCCAACTTGAATGGGCGGTATCTGAGAGCGGACAGCACACCGGGGCAGATGGTGGAAGCCGGACTGCCAAACATCACGGGCGATTTTGGTTTGCGTCCTGTAGATGGTGGGATGAATGTTACGTGGGAAACGAACAACGGAGCCGTTGCGGCTACTACAAAAATTGACGATAGTAGTGCCTGTGTTGCTAAAGCATCTTCTCATGGACCGCTTATCAATGTGAGAATCAATGCTTCCCGCTCTAATCCCATCTACGGTAAGTCCACCACAGTGACCCCGCTAACCTATACCGTGCGAGCATTTATCTGTTACGCATAAAGGAGAATACATGAGTGAATTTACAGACGGAACCATGACGGGTAACACGCTGTCCATGGTTGAAATGGAAAAGCGGCTGGAGGCATTGCCAACAACAGACAAGGTAAACGCATTAATCAAACAGGCGATTACCGACCTGCTTAACAGCGGCGATGTAGCTGTCAATGGGACGAAGTTTGAAGTTGTAGCTTACAATCAGATTTCCAATTATTCCACGTGGAACAATTTTACATATACAGCGAAAGAATCTGGATGGTACAGCGTGTATTGTTTTAATCCTAAAAGTGGAACGTGTTCGGCATTTGTGAGAATTAATAGTTCCCAGGCCAAAGAGTCCAGAGTGAATGGCAACGGCGCAAGAGATATTTGCCCCGGCCCTATCTGGGTGAAGGCCGGAGAAACGATTCTCTACGGTTGCATTTATTTTGAGAGATGTGAATTGCAAGTAACCACAAGGGAGGTATAACACATGGCACCAATCACTGACGGCACTCTTAAATTCGTAGTTACAAAATCGGGGGGGGTATTGCCCGGAACTGTAACAGCATTTTCGGGGACATTTAAAGACGGATTTCCCATCGATAAAAACACGGGGTTGGTAAACCGTGAGTGGCACCTGTGCGACGGCACAAACGGGACGCCGGACTTGCGGAACCGCTTTATTTACGGCGGGGATGGCACGAATAGCGGGGCTACGGGCGGTGAAACGAGCGTAACACTGACAAAGGAAAACATTCCCGCACATAGCCACAATTTTTATCTCGATACGACAAAGAAAGGAACCGTCGAGAGTACTGCCTGGCTTGTCGATGCGGGAACTATGGGGACCAAAGCGACGAAAGTACCCCGAACTACGGAACCAACTGGCGGCGGCCAGCCCCACAACAATATGCCGCCGTACTACACATTGGCTTTTATCATGAAACTTTAATGGAGGACAAAGCGTGAACGACATTATTATCGAGGGATTAAGCACAGTTATCAGCCTTGCCGTGGGCGGGCTTGCAGGATACACGGTTGCCTATGTAACTGGGCTTAAAGCTGTGCGGAAGGGTATGCAACTGATTCTGCGGGCATCTCTTAACGACATGTACAACCGTTTTCAGATCATTGCACCAACGGCGGAAGAAAAACAAGTATTTGAAGAGATGTACAGCGTCTATGAAAAACTAGCCGAAAACGGAGTCATGACAGCAAAGCATGACGAAGTTCTCCACATGGCCGAGGAAGTGAGAAAGTGAAGGAGTTACAAAAGGCACTGTTACGTATCATGGGTGGCATGGGGAGAATGAAGGTTAAAGGGTTGCCACG
>ERZ779705.2283-NODE-2283-length-10554-cov-3.059720_pt1 | contig 10554 bp, 13 predicted proteins | sample MGYA00511385_ERZ779705 | MGnify/ENA primary metagenome ERZ779705 (study PRJEB29588, sample SAMEA2145301) | human gut metagenome | biome: human gut; feature: human-associated habitat; material: faeces | place: Denmark | collected 2008/2010 ... | reverse complement strand
GGCAGCCCCGATAATTTTATGAGGGAAGAAAAACAGAGTCAGTGCCCGTAAGGGATTATTCAAACAGGAAATATTCACCTTTTTCATCTTTAAGACGGCGGCATGATGCCGAAAAAACGTCTTCGATAATATGGCTTTCGATGCAGTCTGCGGGTGTGCCGTCAAAGACGATTTCAGAATTGTTCATAACTACGATTTTATCTGATATTTCAAGTGCTTTTGATATATCGTGCAAAACCAGAAGCACAGTCTTTCCCCGTTTTTTTAAAGACAGAATCATGTTGTAAAAGTTACGCTGGCCTTCAATGTCAAGGTAGGTTGTAGGTTCATCAAGAATAATTGTATCGCAGTCCTGTGCGAGTATCATGGCAAAAAACACACGCTGTCTTACACCGCCTGAAAGAGTGTTTACATACATATCGGAATATTTTGTGACACCTGTAAAATCCATCGCTTTATTTACAATGTCTGTGTCTTCTTTTGTTTTGCGGCGTGAAAATCCAAGATGTGGAAACCTTCCGTGTTCTACAAGCACTTTTACAGGAATTGCAGGGATTACCTTGCGTATCTGCGGAAGAAATGCAATCAGTTTTGCACGTTCTTTTGAACTTATTTTTGAAAGGTCGGTGCCTTCAAGTACGATTGAACCGTCTGTCAAATCAGCGGTTTTATTAAGGCTTGATATCAGTGTTGTTTTTCCACAGCCGTTAGGACCTATGATAGTTGTTATACGGCCTGATGGTACATCAAGTGAAATGTTTTTTAATATTGTATCGCTGTGATAAGATACATTAACATTTTTAAAACTAAGCATTAACTCTTCGTCCTCCTTTCTTTTTAAGTAAAAGATATAAGAAAAACGGTCCGCCGACAAATGACATGATAATGCCTGCAGGGAGTTCATACGGAGCTGCGATTATTTTGCCGAGCAGGTCGCATGAGATTACGAATATCGCACCGAGAAGTGCAGAACACGGCAGCAATATGCGTGCGTCGTTTCCGAAAAGTTTTCTTCCTATATGAGGCACGATAAGCCCAACAAAGCTTAAAAGTCCGGCATAGCTTACAACACAGCCAGCCATAATGCTTGAAAGAGTCATAAGAATAAGGCGTGTCACACCGACATTTAATCCGAGTGAACGTGCTATGTCATCGCCGAGATTAAGTATGTTTAAGTGGCGTGAAAAACATATTGAAACAAGAACAGCGGCGGCAATTCCGATACACGGAATAATGATTGCCTTTGAAGTGATTCCGTTGAGTGTTCCTATCATAAAAGTTGTTATATTGATTGTTATGTCGCTGTCTATTAATTTTATTGTGTTGATTCCGGCACTCAACAAAGAAGAAATAGTTATTCCGGCAAGAATTATTGTTGTTCTTGAATTGTCGCCAAGATATGCGATTCCAAATACAAGAAATGTCGTAATTAAAGCTCCCGCAAATGCAAAAACAGCGGAGTGTGATGAGCTTCCGTTATAAATAAAGAGTGCGAGCATTACGGCAAATCCTGCACCCGAATTGACACCGATTGTATTCGGGCTTGCAAGCGAATTATTCATAACACTTTGTAGAATCACGCCCGCACAGGCTAGTCCCATTCCTGCAAAAACACCGGCAATCATACGCGGCAGCCTGATATTAAATATAAGAAGTGCATTTACTGAGGAAGAATCGTTTCCTGTTAATACATTAAAAACATCGTGTGGTTTTATATATACACTTCCTGACAGAATACTTAAAAACATCATAAAAACAAGCATTACTGCAAGTAAAATAAATATACTTATCTTTTTCTTTTTAGTCATATAAAATTATCCCTTAATACGTAAAATTTATGAGTGGACTGGCAGGTGTCCAATGTCGTTATTGTAGCAGAAACACTGAAAAAAAACAATATCATACTAAATTAATAAGATTTATATGAATTTATGGTTGACATTTGCCAAAATAAGTGTATGATAATATCATATTAAGTTGATAGGATTAATATAAAAAGAGGTCACATATGAAATTTAACACAGCGTTATTACATGGAGATTTTAGAGGCGATAAAGCCACGGGTGCAACTCTTACACCTGTTTACCAGTCAAGTGCATTTGAGCATGAATCGGCTGAGGAATTAGAAAAAATATTTAATAACAGAGCACCGGGATTTTCTTATACAAGAATAAGCAATCCGACTATTGATGCTTTTGAAAAACGAATGACTGCACTTGAGGGAGGCGTTGCAAGTGTTGCTTGTGCCTCAGGAATGGCTGCATTGTATAACGCTTTCTGCAATATACTCTGTGCCGGTGATGAGATTGTATCAAGTGCCAGTCTTTATGGTGGCAGCATTGATTTATTCAGGGATCTGGAAAGCTTCGGAATTAAGACAAGATATGTTGAAAATAACAATCTTGAGGAATTCAGGGCTGCAACCAATGAACATACAAGACTTTATTTTGCAGAGACAATAGGCAATCCGAGACTTGATGTTACCGATATAAAGAAACTTGCAGAACTTGCACACAGCTTTGATATTCCGCTCATTATGGATAATACAGTTGCGACAGCTTATCTTGTAAAGCCGTTAAGCCTCGGTGCAGACATAGTTGTCAATTCTACATCAAAGTATATTAATGCGAACAGCAGTGCAATTTCAGGAGTTATAACCGACGGCGGTAAATTTAAGTGGGATACAGAAAAGTATCCGGGCATGAAAGATTTTAAGAAATTTGGACCATTTGCTTATACAGCGAAGTTAAGAAACGGGTTGTTCAGAAATACGGGAGCCTGTCTCTCGCCACAGAATGCTTTTTATAACAGCATAGGAATGGAAACACTCGGACTTAGAATGGAGCGTGTTTGTGATAATGCTAAAACACTTGCACAATTTTTTGCTACAGAATATAGTGATATTGAAGTGAATTATCCGGGACTTGCAGGCAGCAAATGGCATAATATAGCAACAGAGCAGTTTGGCGATAAGTTCGGTGGAATAATAACAATAAGAACAGGAAACAAGAAGAGAGCATTCGGAATAATTGATGCATTAAAGCTTCCACTTATAGTATCAAACATAGGTGATACAAAAACACTTGTTATTCACCCTGAATCAACACTTAATGTCCATAGTACACAGGAAGAAAAAGAAACAGCCGGTGTATTTGACGATTTGATAAGAATAAGCGTCGGAATTGAAGACATTGACGATTTAATAGATGATTTCAAACAAGCTATAGAGTCTGTTAAGGATGTTTACTAATAAGCTAAAAGGAGAAAACGATTATGGCAAACATTGATTATGCATCATTAAAAAAAGGCGGCTTCATGAGACAGAAGCAGAAAGGTTATTTTTCATTAAGAATTCAGGTTGTAGGTGGTAATCTTACAGCAGAAAATATCAAGGCAGTTGCTGAGGTTGCTGAGAAATATGGAAAAGGTTATGTTCATATGACATCAAGACAGGGAGTTGAAATTCCTTTCATTAATTTTGAAGATGTCGAGACAGTAAGGGCAGAGCTTGCAAAAGGCGGAGTTAATCCGGGTGTGTGCGGACCAAGAGTTCGTACAGTTACAGCCTGTCAGGGTTCTGAGATTTGTCCTAGCGGATGTATAGATACATATTCACTTGCAAAGAAGCTTGACGAACATTATTTCGGAAGAGAACTTCCGCATAAGTTCAAATTTGGTGTTACAGGATGTCAGAACAACTGCCTTAAAGCAGAGGAAAATGATATAGGTATCAAAGGCGGCATGGAAGTTACATGGGTAAAGGATAAATGTATCAACTGCGGTGTATGTGAAAAGGCATGCCGTACAGGTGCAATCAAGTGCACAGGCACAGAGGTTACTGTTGATTATTCAAAGTGTAATAACTGTGGCAGATGCGTAAAATCCTGTCCGACAGATGCATGGGAAGGCAAGAGTGGATATATTGTTTCATTCGGAGGTCTTTTCGGCAATCATATTTACAAGGGCGAGACAATTCTTCCTCTTATAACAGATGAAGATACATTATTCAGAGTAACAGATGCAGCGATTGGCTTTTTTGAAAAGAATGCTAATCCGGGCGAGAGATTCAGACTTCTTCTTCAGAGAGTTGGGGAAGATGAATTCAGAAAAGAAATACAGGCGGCTTATAAGGGCCAGGAATGAGGTTGAGAATGGAAATTGAAGGAATTAAGATTGATGATACAGTTGATATAACTGATAAAGTTTGCCCACTTACATTTGTAAAGGCAAAAGTTGCTATTGATGAGCTTGACGACGGCGAAGTTATTGCGATAAGAATGAACGACGGAGAACCTGTCCAGAATGTACCAAGAAGCATTAAAGAAGAAGGACATCAGATACTTAAACTTGTTAATAATGAAGACGGTACATATAACCTTATTGTTAAAAAGGTAGAAGAATAAATACGGAATCCCGTAGGAATTGAGGTATATATGGCAGCAAGAGTTAATAAGGATGAATTTGAAGGCAAGGTATTAAAAAGTGATATTCCCGTTCTGGTTGATTTTTATTCAGACAGCTGTGTTCCATGCAAAAAGATGACACCTGTTATCGGTGATGTAGAAGATGATATGGAAGGAAAACTTGCAGTATACAAGGTTAATATTAATTTTGATACAGAGCTTGCAGAAAGTTACGATGTACAGTCTGTGCCAACACTACTTTTGTTTGACAAAGGAAGCGAGAAGGCAAGACAGAGCGGAGCTGTAAGAAAACCACAGCTTGTAGAATGGATTGAGGAAAATCTCAAATAAATAAAATAAAAAGCCGGCAGGCGGAAATGAGGAAAATATGAAGATTACAGTATCAGGAACAGAAAAAGAAGTAAAAGACGGACTTACATTACCGGAACTTATTGAAATGGAAAATGTTGAGACACCGGAGTATGTAACAGTTTCAATTAATGAAGAATTTGTTGAAAGTGCAGCAAAGGACAGCACAGTATTAAAGGATGGCGATAATGTAGAATTCCTTTACTTCATGGGAGGTGGAAGCTATGGCATTGACTGATGAACAGATTGAACGTTATTCAAGACATATCATTTTAAAAGAAGTAGGTGCCAAAGGCCAGAGAAAGCTTCTTAATGCGAAGGTACTTATCGTAGGTGCCGGCGGACTCGGAGCACCGGCTGCAATGTATCTTGCAGCAGCAGGTGTAGGTACAATAGGAATCGTTGATGCCGATGATGTAGATTTAAGCAATCTTCAGAGACAGATTATTCATCAGACAGCTGATATCGGCAAGGCAAAGGTTAAGTCTGCAAAAGAGACAATCAATGCCATGAATCCTGATGTTACAGTTAATACATACAGAGAATTCCTTACAAGTGAAAATATCATGGACATAATCAAGGATTATGATTTCATAATTGACGGAACAGATAATTTCCCTGCAAAATTCCTTATTAATGATGCCTGTGTTATGGCTAAGAAGCCATTTTCACATGCCGGAATTATCAGATTCAAGGGTCAGCTCATGACTTATGTTCCGGGAGAAGGACCATGCTACAGATGTGTATTCAAGAATCCACCACCAAAGGATGCAGTTCCTACATGTAAGCAGGCTGGTGTAATCGGTGCCATGGGAGGCGTAATCGGAAGTCTTCAGGCTATGGAAGCTATCAAATACATAACAGGTGTAGGCAAGCTTCTTACAGGTTACCTTCTTACATACGATGCAATTAATCAGGAATTCCACAAGATTAAACTTCCATCAAATACAGATGGTTGTGCAGTATGCGGAAGTCATCCTACAATAACAGAACTTATCGACTACGAACAGGTAGAATGTACTGATAAATAAAGTGCAATGAACTACTGAAAAAATAATGTTCAATAAAGGAGCAGATTATGATTTCGATGACAAAAAAAGATTATGAGCTTATCTTAGAACATGCAAAGTCATGCGTTCCGGAAGAGGCATGCGGACTTATTGCAGGCGTTAAGAATGGCGGTGATAAAGAGATTAAAAAAGTATATATTCTTACAAATATTGACCATTCAAATGAGCATTTTTCACTCGACCCGAAAGAGCAGCTTGCAGCAGTTAAGGATATGAGGGCAAATGGTCTTGTTCAGCTTGGCAACTGGCATTCACATCCGGAATCACCTTCAAGACCTTCAGAAGAAGATAAACGTCTTGCATATGACAGCAAGGCAAGTTATATGATTCTTTCATTAATGGAGCCGGAAAAGCCGGTGCTTAATTCATTTCACATTGAGGGCGATGTATCGACAAAGGAAGAATTAGTTATATGTTAGATGTTGTTATTATAGGAAGCGGTCCTGCGGGTATTACCGCAGCAATCTATGCCAAAAGAGCTAATCTTAATGTTGCAGTTGTGGAAAAAGAATATCTTGGAACAGGTCAGATAGCAGAGAGCAGCAGAGTTGACAATTATCCGGGAATTCCGGGAATTGACGGTTACAGCCTCGGTGAAAAGTTCCGTGAGCATGCAGAAAGTCTCGGCGTCGAATTCACGGAAGCACAGGTTTTGTCTTTAGGGCAAAAAGACGGGATATGGATAATAGGCTGTGATGAAGATATAACGCTTGAAAGTAAAGCGGTTATATATGCCACAGGCTGTAAAAACAGACCACTTGGCGTACCGGGTGAAGAAAAATATTATGGCAGAGGATTGTCATTTTGTGCTGTATGTGATGGTGCTTTCTATAAAGGAAAGAGAGTTGCAGTAATCGGCGGCGGTGATACTGCACTTGATGATGCAATGTATCTTTCTGACATATGTGAAAAGGTATACCTTGTCCACAGACGTGAATTTTTCAGAGGTTCTGCTTCAACACTTGAGAAGTTAAAACAAAAAGAAAATGTAGAAATTATAGTGAATGCCAGAGTTGAGGAAATCACCGGAGATAAAAAAATTGACGGTATAATTCTTGACAATAAAACAAAGCTTAATATAAGCGGACTTTTTGCAGCAGTCGGAATGATTCCCCAGACAGAACTGTTAAAAGAGTTCGGCGTGCTCGACGAGAGCAATTATGTAAAGGCATCGGAAGATACAAAGACGACAGTAAATGGCCTGTTTGCAGCCGGTGATGTCCGCACAAAGCAGTTAAGACAGGTTGTAACTGCTGCGGCAGACGGTGCCAATGCGATATATTCAGTTATGGAATATCTCAGAAACATTTAAGAAATGGAGAAAGAGTAAGAAAATGGAGAATATGTATCATAGTGCAACGGATTTAATAGGAAATACACCACTTTTATTTCTTCACAGATATATGAAGAAGTCTGGAATCAGTGATGTAAATGTAATAGCAAAACTTGAATATTTTAATCCTACAGGTTCTGTAAAAGACAGAGTAGCTTTATCAATGATTGAAGATGCCGAGGAAAAAGGGCTTTTAAAGCCGGGAGCTACAATTATAGAGCCGACTTCAGGAAATACAGGTATTGGAATTGCATCAGTTGCGGCTATAAAAGGATATAAGGCAATACTTACTCTTCCTGAGACTATGACAATAGAAAGACGCAATATTTTAAAAGCATACGGTGCTGAAATTGTACTTACTGATGGATTTAAGGGCATGAAGGGTGCAATTGAAAAAGCTGAGGAACTTCATGAGCAGATTCCGGGTTCAGTTATTCTTGCACAGTTTGATAACATGGCAAATCCAAAGGTACATATCAAGACAACAGGTCCTGAAATCTGGAAACAGACAGAAGGCAAGGTGGATATATTTGTTGCCGGAGTAGGGACCGGCGGAACAATATCAGGTGTAGGTGAATATTTAAAGAGTGTGAAGCCTGATGTAAAAATTGTAGCAGTAGAGCCTGCTACAAGCCCTGTACTTTCAGAAGGCAAAGCCGGTCCTCATAAAATTCAGGGAATCGGAGCCGGATTCATTCCAAAAACTCTTGATACATCAGTATATGATGAGATTATAAAAATTGAAAATGATGATGCTTTTGAAGAAATGAGAAACATTGCATTTTCAGAGGGTATACTTGTAGGTATAAGTTCGGGAGCTGCATTAAAGGCTGCTGACATTCTTGCTAAAAGACCTGAAAACAAAGGAAAGACAATTGTAGTTTTGCTTCCTGATTCAGGAGACAGATACCTTTCAACACCTGTATTTGCAGGTAAAAAATGATTTTATTGATGTAAGTTAAATGTAAAAAATATACAGATATGATTAAATATGCCATAGAAATAATCTGTGTAATGAAAAGAGCTGTACTTTGACGGGTAAAAACCGTTAAGGTGCAGCTTTTTATGGTTGATACCGTTAATTAAAACGGTACAAGTGGTTAGAATATGAAGAGGGGGCAATTATTAGAACAGGTGCGGGACGAAAGACAATGTATATGAAAAATATATATTAATAATTTCTATTTTTTTGTTGACCTTATGCGGTAAAAAAGATTAATATGTCTTTATGCAAATTAAGCATTTTTGTGCGATTGGAAAAGGAGTATATACAATGAGTGAAGAATGTACACATGATTGTTCAAGCTGCGGCTCTAACTGTGCCGAAAGAGTAGAGGAGCAAAAAAATAAAGATAACTATGCGGGAGTAAAGAAAGTAATTGCGGTTGTGAGCGGAAAAGGCGGTGTCGGCAAATCTATGGTAACATCGCTTCTTGCTGTTAATTCGGCAAAAAACGGTCTGAAAACTGCTATCATGGATGCCGATATAACAGGTCCATCAATTCCTAAGTCATTCGGACTTAAAGAGAAGGCAAAGTGTGATGAAGAAGGAACAGTTATTTATCCTGAAGTTACGAAGGGCGGAATCAAGGTAATGTCTATGAATCTTTTGATGGATAACGAGACAGATCCTGTTATATGGAGAGGACCAGTAATAGCCAGTGCAGTAAAGGAATTTTGGGAAAATGTAAAATGGGGAGATAATGACTGTATGTTTGTTGACTGTCCGCCGGGAACAGGTGATGTTCCGCTTACCGTATTCCAGTCACTTCCTGTTGCAGGAATTGTTGTTGTTACATCTCCGCAGGAGCTTGTTTCAATGATAGTGGAAAAGGCGGTTAATATGGCAAATATGATGGATATTCCTGTACTTGGAATTGTTGAAAATATGTCTTACTTTGAATGTCCTGACTGCGGTAAGAAACATGAAATCTTTGGAAAGAGCCATATTGATGAGATTGCTGCACAACATGATATTAAGGCGGTTGCTAAGCTTCCGATAAATCCTGAGGCAGCATCAAAAGTGGATGGCGGATTTGCAGAAGATCTTGACGTTTCCGCACTCGATAATATATTTGAGGCAATAAGGAACTGTTAAAATGGATAAAGTCGTCATTTTATTTAAGGGCGGAGTGGAGACACAGGAATATTTCAGTATTGAGATGTCAAAAACATTTCAAAAACACGGATATGAAATATATTGGTTTGACCTTGTATTAAGCGGATTGTCAGCAAAACAGCTCTGTGATTTTTATAAGGCTGATAAATCAAAAAAATTCATGGCGTTCACATTTAATTTTAATGGTATTGCAGGCGAAGACGGGCTTTATGACGAATCATTTGAAGGCGGAAGCTTCTGGAATGAAACGAAAATTCCCGTTTATAACATGGTTGTTGACCATCCGCTGTATTATCATAAATATCTGCCGCTGCGTCCGGAAAATTATATGCAGATAAGCATTGACAAGAACCATATAAGATATATGAAAAGGTTTTTTCCTGGTGTGCAGCTTGCACCTGATGACGGATTTCTTGTGCTTGGCGGAACTGAACTTAATGAAAAAAGAGATATTCTTTCAGATAAATTTCTGCCAGTAGATAAGCGTGACATTGATGTTATATTTACGGGAAATTATACACCTGTAAATTCTTTTGACAGGTTTATAGAACATCTTGACAGTGATTATCAGGAATTCTACAGAGGACTTGTAAGAAAGCTTATAGAAAACCCTGAAATGATTGTTGAAGATGCAGCCGAAGAAGAACTAAAGAATCAGGGGATTCAATTTACGGACGATGAGTTAAAACAGATAATGCCTAACCTGATGTTTGTTGATTTGTCTGTAAGATTTTATTTCAGGGCAGAAGTGATTGCAAGGCTTGCGGACAGTGGAATAAAGGTTCATACATTTGGTGCCGGCTGGGATATGCTTGAATGTCGTCACCCGGAAAATATTATTACTGCCGGAAATGTTTCGTCACAGGAATGTCTTGACATGATAAGCCGCTCAAAAATATCAGTAAATGTAATGCCGTGGTTTAAACAGGGAGCACACGACAGAGTGTTTAATTCAATGTTAAACGGTGCCGTCTGTGTTACGGATACAAGCGGATATCTGAAAGATAATTTTATTGATGGAGAGAATATTATTTTTTATAATCTTGAAAATATTGATGCCGCGGCTGATAAAATTAAAAGACTGCTGACGAATCACGACGAATTGGAACATATTGCAGAAAATGCATATAAGATATGTGCAGAAAATCATAAATGGGAAATGCGTACAAATAAAGTGATTGAATGGATGAACTTGACAGTTTAAATCTGTTTGTGATAATATATATATCGCTTGCGGATGTGGCGGAACTGGCAGACGCG
>ERZ779705.2269-NODE-2269-length-10598-cov-2.428626_pt1 | contig 10598 bp, 10 predicted proteins | sample MGYA00511385_ERZ779705 | MGnify/ENA primary metagenome ERZ779705 (study PRJEB29588, sample SAMEA2145301) | human gut metagenome | biome: human gut; feature: human-associated habitat; material: faeces | place: Denmark | collected 2008/2010 ... | reverse complement strand
AACGTTTGGAATATGATTCTTGCAAGAACTTATTATCAGTCAATTCCGGCAGAATTAAGAGAAGCATCTGCAATTGACGGTGCTAATGAAATTCAGCATTTTTTCAAAATTATGATTCCGGTGTGTAAACCAATCATTGCAGTACTGGCACTCTGGTCTTTTGTTGGAATGTGGAACAGCTATTTTGATGCACTGATTTATTTGAATGATGCAGATCTGCAGCCATTACAGCTTGTGCTTCGTTCCATTCTTGTACAGAATACACCACAGCCTGGAATGATCGCTGATATCCAGAGTACGGCTGAGATGGCAAAAGTAGCGGAACAGTTAAAATATGCGACTATTGTTGTGTCAAGCTTACCATTATTAATTATGTATCCATTTTTCCAGAAATATTTCGATAAAGGAATTATGGTTGGATCTGTAAAAGGTTAAAGAAGGGGGACTTCCTATATGCGTAGAAAAATAAATAGAATGTTGTCATTCGGGCTTGCACTGATCATGATGTTTAGTATAGCCGGCTGCGGAAGCAATGCACAGCCACAGGCAGAGATAGATCCGGACACTCCGGTTTCCGAAGTACAGTTTCCGTTAAAAGAAACTGAGGAATTATCCTTTATTACCAGTGCACCGGCAACCTCAACGCAGGATCCGAATGAAAGGATCATTTTTCAAAGACTTGAGGAACAGACGAATGTGCATATTAAATGGACGTGTTTTGTATAGGATCAGTTTTCTGATAAAAAAAATCTTGCATTAGCACAATTTGGCAATCTGCCGGATGGCTTGTTTAATGCCGGAATGAGTGATTACGATCTGCTTCGTTATGCAAAGCAGGGGATTATTATTCCCCTTGAAAATCTGATCGATAAATATATGCCAAATCTTCAGGCTGTATTTGAAAAATATCCGGAATACCGCACAATGTGTACCGCACCGGATGGACATATATATTCATTTCCATGGATCGAACAGCTTGGTGCCGGTAAAGAAGCCATACAGGCCATCGGAGATATCGCATATATCAATAAAAAATGGCTGGATTATCTTGGATTGGAAATACCGACAACAACGGATGAACTGGAACAGGTATTAATTGCATTCCGGGATCATGCGGATGAATTGCAGGAAGAATTTGATATTGAAGGTGATGTGATACCGATGTCCTTTATTATCAACAATGGAGATCAGGATCCCGCCATTCTGATCAATGGATTTGGAGAAGGCTATGGTGATACCGGGGATCATTTTGCAGTAACGGATGAAGGAAAGGTCATTTACACAGCTGTTCAGGAAGGATATAAAGAAGGCATTGAATGGCTGCATAAATTAGTTACAGAAGATCTTATAGATCCGGAAGCATTCACACAGGAATGGTCTACCTATGTTGCAAAAGGTAAAAACCACCGATATGGTCTTTGCTTCTCCTGGGATATCGCAAATATTGATAATAATGTTGATTATGTAATGCTCCCTGCACTTACAGGTCCGACGGGCGTGCGGAATATCACAAGACAGAACAATAGTGAGACAAGCGGATTTGACAGAGGACGTTGTGTACTTACGACCAGTTGCAGAAATACCGCACTGGCAGCAGCATGGATCGATCAGATGTATGCACCATTACAGTCTCCACAGAATAACTGGGGCAGCTATGGTGAGAAAGATTCCTTTAACATCTTTGAATTATCTACAAATGAAAAAGGTGATCCGATGTTAAAACATATGGATTTAGGCGACCAGTCTCCGGTAGAAGTCCGAGAGGCACAGTCTGTTAATGGACCGCTTGCAATTCTTAACGAATATTATGGTGAGTATGTAACACAGCCGGAAGATGCAAAATGGCGACTTGACAATATGCATGAGACATATTTGGCAGATATGAACAGTAAATACGTTTATCCGAATGTATTTATGAGTATAGAAGACACGAATAAGGTGTCGCAATATGACACAGATATTAAAAAATATGCCGAACAGAAAAAAGCCGACTGGATTTTAAACGGCGGCATAGAAAAGGAATGGGATTCCTATCTTGAAAAAATGGAAAAATATGGATTATCAGATTATCTTTCCATTAAACAGAAATACTTTGACAACTATCAGAAATCATTATCAGAATAATCAGGAGAGAAATAATATGAGCAATATGTTAGAAAAAGCCAGAAAATACGAGACAGAAAAAATTGCTGCTACAGATCCGCAGACAAAACCTTTATTTCATGTTTCTGCTCCAACCGGATGGATCAACGATCCAAATGGATTTTCGTTTTACGATGGGCAGATACATCTGTTTTATCAATATCATCCATATAACAGGGAATGGGGACCAATGCACTGGGGACATAGCGTTACGTGCGATATGATCCAATGGGAACAGCTTCCAGCGGCACTTGCTCCGGATGAAGAATATGATAAAGCCGGATGCTTTTCAGGAAGTGCGATCGAAGCAGATGGTAAACATGTACTTGTATATACAGGAGTAACCAGAATAAAACAGCCTGACGGAAGTGAGCAGGATCGTCAGAATCAGTGTATTGCATTTGGTGATGGAAAAGATTATCAGAAATATGACAAAAATCCAGTCATGACTGGAGAAATGCTTCCAGAGGGATGCAACAGGGTAGATTTCCGTGATCCGAAGATCTGGAAAGAAAATGATACCTATTATATGATCGTTGGCAATAAAAATGAAAATCAGATCGGACAGGTTGTGTTATGTTCAAGCAAAAATCTGACTGACTGGAAATTTGAAACAATTCTTGCTTCAAACGAAAGCGGAAAAATTGGTACAATGTGGGAATGTCCGGACTTCTTTCAGCTGGGCAGTAAAAGAGTGCTGATCTGTTCACCGCAGGATATGAAAGCGCAGAAATATGAGTTTCATAATGGACATAACAGTGTTTATTTTCTTGGGGACTATGATGAAAAAACACATACATTTGTAAAAGAATTGCCACATGCACTTGATTATGGAATGGATTTTTATGCACCGCAGACAACTGAACTGCCGGACGGCAGACGTATTATGATCGCATGGATGAAATCATGGGATGCATGTGTGATTCCAAATTCACAGGTTTGGCAGGGAATGATGACTCTGCCGAGGGAACTGGAATTAAAAGATGGTAAAATCTGGCAGACACCGGTGCGTGAAATTGAAAAGTATCATAAAAATCCATGTCGATATGATCATGCAGAAATAAATCAGGAAACAACACTGTGTGGAATTGAAGGCCGGACGATCGACCTTACCGTTTTACTGGAAGAGGATGAATTTCAAACATTTTCCATGAAACTTGCCGCAAATAAGGAATATGAAACAAGCTTTACTTATCATAAGGCTGAAAATATGCTTGAGATCGATCGCACTTATTGCGGTGTGACAAAAGATGTTGTCTGCGTGCGGAAACTGAAGATTTCAAATCCGGAAGGGCTTAAGAAAATGAGATTTATTTTGGATCGTCAGTCAATCGAACTATTCCTGAACAATGGGGAGCAGGTTGCGACAACAGCCATCTGTACGCCGTTGGAAGCGCAGAAAATCTATTTTTACAGTGACAAAAAAATACATATTAATGTTGAAAAGTATGGCATAGTAAAATTATAAAACAAAAACTACTATCAGACACGGAGGAAAAGGTATGGATGTTGTAGCTTTAGGCGAATTACTCATTGATTTTACCGAAAATGGGATCAGTAGTCAGGGAAATCCATTATTTGAGGCAAATCCGGGTGGTGCACCATGTAATGTACTGGCAATGTTAACAAAGCTCGGACATAAGACAGCTTTTATCGGAAAGGTAGGAAATGATTTTTTCGGAAAACAGCTGGAACAGACGATTATGGAAGTCGGGATTGATGCATCAGGTTTACAGAAAGATGATGACGTGCATACAACGTTAGCACTGGTACATACTTATCCGGATGGTGACAGGGATTTTTCGTTTTACAGAAATCCCGGTGCAGATATGATGCTTAAAGAAGAGGAAGTCCCGGAAGAGTTAATAAAAGGAACACGAATCTTTCATTTTGGCACACTGTCCATGACACACGAAGGTGTACGAAATGCTACAAAAAAAGCACTTCGTGCTGCAAAAGAAGCCGGTGCTGTCATTTCCTTTGATCCGAATCTGCGCGAGCCGCTCTGGAACTCCTTAGACGAAGCAAAAGAACAGGTGCTTTACGGATTGGGACTGTGTGATATTTTAAAGATTTCTGACAATGAGATCCAGTGGCTGACCGGAGAAGAAGATTTCACAAAGGGTGTACATTGGATTCTTGAGAGATATCATATTCCACTGATCCTTGTATCCATGGGCAAAGAAGGAAGCCGTGCTTACTATAAAGATCTTATTGTAGAAGCGAAGCCTTTTATACAGAAGAATACGATTGAGACAACCGGAGCCGGAGATACCTTCTGTGCATGTGTTCTCCATTATGTTTTAGAGCATGGACTTACCGATCTTACAGAGAACGGTCTGAAAGAGATGCTGACTTTTGCAAATGCAGCGGCATCCATTATCACTACACGCAAAGGTGCACTCCGCGTAATGCCGGAGCGGGAAGAGGTTGAGAAATTGTTATCCTGTTTCAATTGATACTGTGTATACAATATATGAGCGGCAGATTACCGCTCATATATTGTATAATGATGTTTTCTAAGCAACTGTACTGCTGCATCTAATGATATTCTGTCATACATTTCCAGACGTAATACTCCATCTTCAAACTCACGGTTGTGAATGATGCCGATATTTTTAATACTCAGATGATTACTTGCAAGTATTGTAGCAACTGTCGCAATACCACCAGCCTCATCTAAAAGATCTAAATACAGTTCATATATTTCTTTGATCGGACCTTTGTTCGTGATCGCAATTGAATCCCTGTAATCTTTGGCGGACTGAAAATCCTGAAGCAGTGCATCTGCATCAGAAGATAAAATATCGTGTTTGGTTTTCTCTAACATTTCCTCATAGGCATCGATCAGCCGCACGATCTGTTCACTGTTAGACTGGCAGATATTCTGCCACATAACAGGAGAGGAGGAAGCGATTCTGGTCAGATCTTTAAATCCCCCCGCAGCGATCGTCTTCATCGTCTCGTCTGCGTCATCGGATTTTTTGACAAGATTGACGAGACTGTATGCGATGATGTGCGGCAGATGGCTGATGGCAGCTGTGGCATAATCGTGTAAATGATAGTCTAATACCAGGGCGACAGCACCTAACTGGGTCACCAGGGAACGAAATTCTTCTAAGCGTTCCGGTGATGTCTTAGTTGTGGGTGTCAGAATATAATATGCATTTTCCAGCAAATATTCATTTGCATTTTTTAAGCCTGTTTTTTCAGAGCCGGCCATCGGATGCCCGCCGATAAAGCAGTCCTCCATTGCGAGGGCAGTCACTTCTTCGTGAATATCTGTTTTGACGCTTCCGACATCTGTGATGATACATCCGTTTTTGATATTTCCCTTTAACTGGCGCAGGTATTCGATATTTCTTTTTACCGGTGTGCACAGAAAAATATAATCGCAGTCATAAAAATCTTTGATCTCACATAAATTCTGATTGGAGATCAGATGTTCTCCGTAAGCTTCTGTAATGGTTTCCTGATGACCGGCAGTTGCGATAATGGTTACATCAGGGTAAAGTGTATGAATTTTTTTTGCAATGGACCCTCCGATCAAACCAAGTCCGATAAATCCTATTTTCTGAAACAAATCATGTTCCCCCATAAGTCATTTTTGTATATTTAGAAAGTCTTATACATCATATCCACATTTTATGAAAAAGTCAACACGTTAAAGTATAAAAGTGATTGGTTAAAGCATAAAAGCGATTAGTTATATCATGAAAAAGGAAAACAGAACATTTTCTTCGAATATGTACAAATTGTGAATATTGTGTAAACATTCAAATGGAAATTGCTAAAAATGTTCAAAATGCATACATAATATATAAACAATCCAATGATAATATAATAATAGTTAGTAAATATGAATAAATATATTGTAAAAAATTGAAAAATTTAGTAAAATATAACCATTAAAAACATTCGATGACAACGAAACAAAATCATCAATGAAAAATGTATGGGAGGATTTGCTATGAACGTTTACACAACTGACAAAATTCGCAATGTGGTTCTCTTAGGCCATGGGGGATCCGGCAAGACAAGTCTTGTCGAGGCAATGGCTTATCTTGCAGGAATGACAACCCGTATGGGAAAAGTTGCAGACGGCAACACGATCAGTGATTACGACAAGGAAGAGACAAAACGTCTTTTCTCCATCAACACTTCCGTGATCCCGGTTGTCTGGGGCGATACGAAGATCAACATCCTTGATACACCCGGATATTTTGATTTTGTAGGGGAAGCAGAAGAGGCAGTGAGCGTGGCAGATGCGGCGATCATTGTAGTTTCCGGTAAGGCAGGGATCGAGGTCGGAACGAAGAAAGCATGGGAGATGTGCGAGAAATACAAACTTCCGAGAATGGTATTCGTAACGGATATGGATATTGACGAGGCAAGCTACCGGCAGGTTGTGGAAGATCTTCAGCAGATGTACGGCAAGCGCATCGCACCGTTCCATCTTCCGGTCAGAGAGAATGGACAGTTTGTAGGATATGTCAATGTGCTGCAGCAGAGAGCCAAGAGATGGAAAGAAGATGGAACCGTAGAAAAGTCTGATGTTCCGGATTACTCCAAAGACAACTTAAATATCTGCAGGGAAGCATTGATGGAAGCTGTCGCTGAGACGAGTGAAGAGTTTATGGAACGCTATTTTAACGGCGAAGAGTTCTCGGAGGATGAGATCCGTCAGGCACTCCGCGTGAATGTGGCAGACGGCAGCATTGTTCCGGTTCTGATGGGTTCCAACACACTGGCAAGAGGAATGTATACATTGCTGGTCGATATTGTGAAGTATCTGCCAAGTCCGGAAAAACGTTCCTGTACCGGTATCAATGCCAAGACGAATGAAGTGTACAGTGCAGATTATGATTTTGCAAAACCAAAGTCAGCTTATGTATGGAAGACGATCGTAGATCCATTTATTGGAAAATACTCCCTGATCAAAGTGAATTCAGGCGTTTTGAAAACGGATGATGTGTTATATAACCATCACAAAGATGTGGAAGAAAAAATCGGAAAACTGTATGTGCTCTGTGGAAACAAACCGGAGGAAGTAAAAGAACTTCATGCAGGTGATATCGGTGCTTTGGCAAAATTAGCAAGCCCGGCAACCACGGATTCCCTTTCCACAAAAGCAAATCCGATTTTGTATATTCGGACCTCAATCTCCACACCATATACTTACATGAGATATAAGGCAGTGAATAAGGGCGATGAGGATAAAATCTCACAGGCTCTCCAGAAACTCATGATGGAAGACCTTACACTGAAAGCAGTCAATGACAGTGAGAATGGCCAGACACTCCTCTATGGAATGGGAGACCAGCATTTGGAAGTTGCAGTCAGCAAACTTTTAAACCGCTACAAAGTGGAAGTCGAACTGAAGAAGCCTAAGATTGCATTCCGGGAAACGATCCGCAAGAAAGCAGATGTGGAGTACAAGTATAAAAAGCAGTCCGGCGGTCACGGACAATATGGACACGTCAAGATGACATTTGAACCATCCGGCGATCTGGAACAGCCATATGTATTTGAACAGACGGTTGTTGGCGGAGCAGTTCCAAAGAACTATTTCCCGGCAGTAGAAAAGGGAATTCAGGAATCCTGTCTGAAAGGTCCTGTCGCTGCATATCCGGTTGTCGGTGTGAAGGCAGTTTTATACGATGGTTCTTATCATCCGGTAGATTCCTCAGAGATGGCATTTAAAACCGCTGCAAAGCAGGCATTTAAGAAAGGCTTCTTAGAGGCTTCCCCGGTTCTCTTAGAACCGATCGCATCATTGAAAGTGGTCGTGCCGGATAAGTATACCGGAGATATTATGGGAGATCTGAACAAGCGGCGTGGACGTGTGCTTGGAATGAACCCGACAGATCATGGTTATCAGGAGATCGTTGCAGATATTCCGTATATGGAATTATTTGGCTATAACACGGATCTTCGTTCCATGACAGGTGGAAGCGGTACATATTCTTATGAGTTTTCAAGATATGAGCAGGCTCCGTCTGATATACAGGAGAAAGAGATTGCTGCAAGAGCAAGCAAAGTAGAGAAACTCGACGAGTAAAGGAGGAGATGTGGATTTATGAAGATCACAAGAAATATTTTCATAATTTTATATGCAATACTTCTTGTGATCAACGATCCACAGGTCGCACGTGCCCATACGATCGAAGGAATCGGAATCTCTCAGGCGGGTATCATTGAAAACAAACCTGTTTATGTTGATCCGTATGAAGAAACCGGTCAGAAGGCATATCATATTACCTATATTCTGAATGGAGGAGAGAACAGCATTTCCAACCGTGAGGTCTATCACGAAAAGGAACTTCCGGTGACACTGGATGTCCCGGTGAAGGAAGGTTATAATTTTGCCGGATGGTATACAGACAGCAGTTATACAAAGAAGGTGACAGAGATCACAAAGAAAAGTCCTTCTGAACTTGTTCTTTTTGCAAAATGGACAAAGACAATCGACAGTTATCTGAACGTTGAGATGTATTCTTATCACACCGGAAATCTGCTTGCGATGAACCAGAAAGAATTAAGACAGTGCAGTTATAATTTTATGGATGAATTATCCATTCCGGGAATGCCTTCCACCAGAGAAAAAGATTATGTAAACAACTATATCAACACAGCAGATATGTGCATGCAGGGACTTTGTTTTACACCGGATTACGTGATCATGACAGCATACACTGAGGATAAAAATGAACCGGGAGCCCTGATGGTATTTGACCGGGAAACCGGAGATTATCTTGTGACACTTGGAATGAAAAAAGACAGTCACCTTGGTGGTGTTGCTTTTGACGGAGAAAATTTATGGGTATGTCACTCTAATTCCAATACACTAGAGCGTATCTCCTATGAATATATCAGGCTGATCGCGGAAGATGCACCTGGTTATTGTATTGATGCATCTGCAATTTCAGACGAATATTATCTGAGAAATACACCTTCCTGCATTACCTGTTATGGTGGCCGTATCTGGGTCGCAACTTACAATAAGATGTTCCGCTCCAAAATGTATGCATACACCTATGACACACAGTTAGACAAATTGGTTGCATTGAGTAATTACAATATTCCATGCAAAGTGCAGGGAATTGCATTTGATTCACAGGGTGCCGTATACTTAAGTACATCGCTTGGAAGAAGCAATTCTTCTTACCTGAAAGTATATTCTTCTCTGATTGCATTGAACCAGAGCCCGTCAACACCATCGGTTAAGGTGGAGATGCCTCCGTGCTCCGAGGAAATCGCAATTGTGGACAATAACCTTTATGTTTTGTTTGAGTCTGCAAGCTCAAAGTATTTTGAAGGTACAGATGGCAAGGGAACCAGTGTAGCACCAATTGATAAAGTACTAAAAGTGAATGTTGCAACTATCTGGTAAGAAATTGCCAGATGGAAACATGCATCATAAAGTGTATGAGAAAGAAGCGGGCGGCCTCTATTGAGACTGTCCGCTTCTTTCTTTCATGAGCCGGATGATTTTATCTGCTTTTTCTGCTTCCTCCGGTGACATGCTCTGTTTTAATATCGAAATCATAAGTTCTGTTTCAGGCTTTGTGAACTGGATATTCTGCTTTTTGGCAGAGGAGAGCGTGCCGAGCAGAAATGGCATCATGTCTTTCATTTCGGTAGGTTTTTTACTGTTTGCAAAATTCATTAAAAAAGAAAGCTTTTCCGGTGACAGATTCTGAAATACCGGATTGGTTTTAAAAACATCATTTTCCATAGAAAATCCTCTCTGATTTTTTTTACAACAAATAAAGGCTGATGGTGTTATCCTGCAAAAATTGTTTCATAGGTTTCAAGCATGGAAAACATATTGGTCAGCATATCGATCGTCTCAAGCTCTTTTGGGGTACAGAAAGGGCGGAGGCTGTTTAAAAGTGACTGTGGGTTGTTTTCCTCTTCCGGCAGAGAGCACATGGATAAGACCTGCTCTTCCTGTGAAAAGATATGAAGCGTATTTTGAAGTTCCATATACTTTATTAATATGGCAAATTGTTTTTTTTGTGAACTTTTCATGTATGGAATTACGGTTTTTAGCATCTGAATCTCTCTCGTCTGCGTCATAGTATCGAAAGGGGTAAGTGGTGTAGCTTCGTCCATAAGAATTGCCTTTTTCTTTTATTTTATGTGCGAAAAGAAACAATATGCCAGATATGTCGCAAACGAATTTTCAAAGCATAGGATAGAGAGAGGAGGAAAAATGTCATGTTAGTGGTGGAAAATAACAGTGTTTATGAGATAGATGAAGAGTGTCTCAAAAGAAGAAGTGTGCCAGAGGAATGTGAGGTATACAAGAAGATTGTCAGAGAGCGGGAAGTGGCAAAGAACAAAGAGAAAACGGAAAAACCAAAGTAAACGACAAAAAACCACCCAGACCGTGAAGTGATATGCCCCTTGTCAAGTAGACAGGTAAAATATCTAAAATTGGATGTGGATGA
>ERZ779705.2266-NODE-2266-length-10608-cov-2.417322_pt1 | contig 10608 bp, 4 predicted proteins | sample MGYA00511385_ERZ779705 | MGnify/ENA primary metagenome ERZ779705 (study PRJEB29588, sample SAMEA2145301) | human gut metagenome | biome: human gut; feature: human-associated habitat; material: faeces | place: Denmark | collected 2008/2010 ... | reverse complement strand
TATAGCCGTGCGAAAAAGTTTTGATTTAAGGCTTTTTCACACTACTCCAATTTCTTTGTTTTCACACAGAGTACATTTTGTACGATGAAAAATTGTACCCTGCACGTCTATCATAACGAAAAATAAAACTAAAAACAAGATATTTTGCAAAAAACTTTTGCAAAAAATAATTGCAAAAGATACATTTTGCACAAAAATGGATTGTATCTTTGAAATGCCGGGGTGAAAGATTATGATACACATATGGGAAGATGTTGGGGAGAAAAGCACCCACCTATGAGCAAGCTCATTCGGTTTAGACCTTTTGACCCTGATATCATGGAAAATATTTATTTGGAGGGTTAGTAATGAATCAGAAGACACAAAACCGCGCACAGCGGAGAAGGGCGAACAGACATCACGTAAAAAGGGCAACGGCATTTGCACTGGCAGGACTGATGGCAACATCAGGCATATCCCTGCCGGCGGGAACATTTGCATATGGGGCGGAAAATAACACCCTGCTTGCATTTGCAGGCGCAGAAGGCGGTGGAAGATTTGCAACCGGCGGACGCGGATATGATGTGTATGTCGTTACAACACTGGAGGATTACGGAAAAGGTGAAACACCGGTAGAAGGGTCTTTGCGTTATGGCATCGAAGAATTTGCCAAAGATAAAGGCGGAACGATGATTGTATTTAATGTGGGTGGTACGATAGAATTAAAGCAGACACTGACCTTTAAAGAAAGAAAAAATATTACCGTAGCAGGACAGACAGCACCGGGGGATGGTATTACCCTGTCCGGCTGGGATACAAATATCAGCAATTCTGAAAATCTGATTATCCGTTATATGCGTTTCCGTCCGGGTGCGGCAAATGTACATACCGGCGGAGATTCCATGGATGCACTCTGGGGAAGGGATAATAAGACTTTTATGATTGACCACTGTTCGTTTAGCTGGAATACCGATGAAACAGTTTCAACTTACCGCGGACAGGACGGAACAGTACAGTGGTGTATCGTATCGGAAAGTCTGACTGTTTCAGGACATTCCAAAGGCCGTCACGGATATGGCGGTATTTTTGGTGGCGACAATGTATTGTTTCAGAATAACCTGATTGCGAATCATACATCGAGAAATCCAAGAATCGGCGGCGGATGCATGGGCGATCCGACAAAGGATGGAGGCAGTACGGCAACACTGCAGTTAAGCAATAATGTTCTTTATAACTGGGGATATAACACCTGCTATGGTGGTGGTTATGCGTATACCAATTTTATCAACAATTTCTTAAAACCGGGACAGGGAACGAGAGAACAGGTTCGGTATCAGGTCATTGATATGGGTGAAGCCACAAAACCGGGCGGATTTTATGTAAACGGCAACTACATGGACGGCAATGCTGAAATTACCGCTGACAATGCAAAAGGTTCAAAAATGTCAGGCGTGACAGAAGGAGCCAATAAAACTGTAGTTTCAGAAACACCGTATACGGCAGAAGGATTTGACAGTGCCACCGTGACAAGTGCTACGGACTGTTATGAACCGGTGCTTGCGCAGGCGGGTGCAACCTATCCGTACCGTGATGCCATTGATGCGAGAGTTGTAGCCGAAACGCGGACAGATTCGGGAAGATATGTGAATACAGAAGATGAGGTCGGCGGCTATCCGGCAAAAGAATCTGTACGGGCTGCTTCATTTGATACAGATATGGACGGAATTCCGGATACATGGGAAACGGCACATGGCTTAAATCCGAATGATGCAAGTGATTCCAAGAAAATCAATTCGGCAACCGGATATGCCTACGTAGAAGAATATTTTAACGGACTTGTTGAAAATGTAGAGCAGTCCGGTTATACGGCACCAAATCCGGATATTACCCTTGATTTACAGGATAATGCACAGTATGATGAAGGACAGACAGTAACAGTGACAGCTGATGTAAAGGCAAACAATGGGGGAAGCATTGCAAAGGTAGAATTTTACAATGGTATACAGCTTGTCGGAACAGCAGATACCGCACCATTTACCTTTGATTATACGGGGTTGACAGACGGCACGTACAATATCACCGCTAGAGCCTATGATAATGATGGCAATCAGACCCAGTCATCTGTATCGAAGCTGCATATTAACAGCACAGCTGGCACAGGCGAGTGGACAAGCACTGATATTGGCAATCCGGGTGTAGCGGGAAATGCAAGTTTGGAAAATGGTGTGATGACAGTGAAAGGTGCCGGAAAATTAGGCGCATCAGAAGGCTGCGTATCCGGCAGTACCTATGCAGATGCCACAACCGATGATTTTCAGTATACGTATCAGCTTGTCAAAGGTGATGCAGAAATTATTACAAAACTGGATTCAGCAACAACCGTTGACAACCATGTATTTACCGGTGTGATGTTCCGTGAAAGCTTAGAGAGCGGTTCAAAGACGGCGGCACTCGGTATGTCAATGGTTAAAATCAGCAATGAAACCACATGGTCAACCTATCTTGCAAGCAGACTTGAAACAAACGGTAAAATTTCGGATATTTCTGAAACGATTGATTCGCCTGCAAGTGCAGAAAAAGCGGGAATACCACTGGTAAGGGATTTGCATTTTAAGAGCGGTGCAGACTTTAACGGAACATGGTTTAAGTTGATAAGACGCGGCGATACCTTTACAGGATATGCATCTGATGACGGTGTAACGTGGACAAAGGTCGGTTCAAAGACTATTGAAATGGCACAAGACATTTATGTGGGATTTGCCGTAGATGCGAATAAAGCGGCAAACAGCCTTGAAAATTTAAGCACGGCAAAGTTTTCAAATATTGCGATTCATGAAGAATTTACAGATGTTGACTATAACCTTGAACACATTACAACAAGCGGTGCGGATTATGCGGCAGTCGGTACAGATTTTACAACGCAGCTTACGGCAGACAGCGGATATCATCTTCCGGATGCAATTGAAATTAAAGCAGGAGAAAATGTTCTTGCAAAGCAGGATTATACCTATGATGCCAAAACCGGAGATATTGTTGTAAAGGCAGACAGGCTGACATCCGGTGTAAAGCTTACAATTTCAGCACAGGCAGAAGAAGATGTTAAAATTGATTATACATTGCAGACCTACGGCGATACGGAAGATGTAACCGTGACACAGGATGCAGGCAGTATGACAATCAGCCAGACCGCAGAATCTGCAAGTATGGTTGGAAATAAGGGAACGGCAGGGAAAAATGTTTCCTACATTTTATTCCCACAGTCGAAAGAAGCGGCAAAAATGACGTTGAAATTAAAGGTCAATTCATTTAGCAATGGAAAATATTCCGGCGTGTATGCCGGTGCATTCCAGCCGGACGGAGATTACCTTTATAATTCAATCGGATTCAGAGGTACAGGTGATGTAAATGCCGTATCACCGTACTGGCTGAAAGCTTCCGGCAAGGCTGGAAACGGAAGTCCGAAGCAGGCATGGACAGAAGGGGCTGTTTATACGGTAAGCATTGAAAAGAAAGCAGACAATACCTATTATGCCACATTTCAGGAGGAAGGCAGTGAAACTGTCAATGAAAAGACTTTTAAGGCTTCGGATTCTGCGCTGACACCGGATATTATGGCACAGTTCGGACTGGCAGTTTACAGTGCGGACGTCACAGTGACGGATATGGTGCTTTCCGATATGTCAGGAAATGTACTGTATGACCAGAATAGGGATAATTCAGGTCAGGAGGAAAGCGGATATAAGCCGCAGGTATCCGGTTCAGATTTGCTAACTGTTACCGGGGCGGGTTCTGTAATGAAAGCAGAACAGTCTGCAGAAAGCGGATATATTACACAGAGTACAGGTGATGCAGGAGTCAATACAAGTTACATTTTACTGCCGGAAAATGATGCATTTGCATCTATGTCCATGACTCTTAAAATTAAGGATTATTCGATTACGGGTCAGAATGCAAAAAGGACGGGTGTTTTTGTCGGTGCATTCCAGACTTCGGGTAAATATGCGTTTGCTTCATTGGGATTCAGGGGCTATGATTCATCGGTTGGAACCGATGCACTTTCGGGCTATTGGATGAAAGGCACTGGAAAAGCCGGAAACGGTTCACCAAAGTATGAGGTGGCAGCAGATAATAAATATAACGTAACCTTTACAAGAACCGAAAACGGCTATCTTGCCGAATTTGAAAGTCTTGGTAAGCCGCTGCTTGTCGATGCTAACGGCAATAAGACGTATTCAGATAAAAAGGAATTCAAGTGGAAGGATATGACACTGACAGCAGAAGATGCCGTATCATACGGACTGGCACTGGTTGGCGCCGATGTGGAAATTACCAACTGGGTGGCAAAGGATGCTGAGGGCAACATTTTATATAATCAGAAGGATTATTATAAAGATGCCGGAACAGCACCGGCTGGTACAGGAGTAAATACACCGGTAATTTCAGAGGACCGTTCTTCCATTACGGTATCATGGAGCGGTGAGGGTGCGCAGTTAGACGGAAAGTACCGCGTAGAGGTATCACAGGATAACGGCGTAACTTATAAGGAGCTGGATACCACCGCTGAAACTTCTTACAGCTATGTACCGGAAAATTCAGGTGACTATCAGTTCAGAATTACAGGTGTCTGCGGCGGACAGGAAAGCAATTCTATGGAAACTTCGTCTGTACATTTTGTACTGCCGATGACAGCACCGTCTATTGGTGCAGAATCCGGAAATGCAGCAAATACGGTTACATGGTCTGCTGTGCCGGAAGCTGTCAGCTACAGAATTTACCGTTCAACACAGCGTGCAGAAGGCTATACAGAGATTGGAACATCAGAAAGCACGACATTTACGGATACCACTGCGGAAAATGAAGTCCCGTATTTTTATACAGTAGCGGCAGTCGGACAGGATAACGAAAGTAACCCGTCAGCGCCGGTATCCATTATGGCAACGGCAGGGCACACAGGCGAATACATGTTCGGTTCGCAGGCGGCACAGATGACGGTGCTTGAAAAGTCTAATGATACGGTAACGGGAAATGAAGCTGCTTTAAAGTTTGCCTATGACGAAGCCGGAAAAGTATCGGTGTATGCAGGAGATCGGCTGCTGTCTGAAAAAGAAACGGCAGCAGGAGAAGCGGTGGATATAACGATTCCGTTACAGGACGGAAGAAATGCAGTAAAAGTTGTCTTTGAAAATACACAGGGCATAAAGACATACCGTAATTTTAACTTTGTTAAACTTTCATCATACGATATGGTTGTAGATGCTTCCGGTATCAGAACGCTTGACAGTGAGTCTGTACCGGTGTATACAACAGTGGCGGAAGCACTGGCAGCAGTGCCGGCAGACAATCAGGAACAGAAAGTTATTTTTGTAAAGAACGGTACGTATTACGAAAAATTAAGCATTACATCGCCGTATATCACTTTAATTGGCGAGGATAGCGAAAAGACCGTGCTGTGTTATGATGCGGCTTCGGGAAAAACAGACCCGGTAACGGGGGCAGCATACGGAACCTCAGGCAGTGCATCGGTTTCGATTGAAGCAGCGGCACACCATACATACATGGAAAATCTGACGGTTGCGAATACCTTTGATTATCCGAATGAAACGATTGAAGGCAAGCAGGCAGTTGCAATGCTTACAAGAGCAGATCAGCTTATTTTTAACAATGTACGGCTGACCGGATGGCAGGATACCTTACAGGCAGACGGCGGCGGACGCCAGTATTTTAAGAATTGTTATATTGAGGGAAATGTAGACTGGATTTTCGGCAGTGCACAGGCAGTATTTGACGACTGCGATATTGTCGCCAATGCGGCAGGCTATGTAACGGCGGCAAGTACTGAAAGTACAAAAACAACAGGCTATGTATTCATAAACAGCAGACTGCTTAAAAAATCAGATTCGGTGGCAGAAAATAGTGTGGCACTGGGCAGACCGTGGCGGTCAAATGCCTGTGTAACGTATGTAAAATGCTTTATGGACAGTCATATTAAGACAAAAGGCTATGATAATATGAGCGGCAATACCCACAGTGCAGCACGTTTTTATGAATATCAGTCCTACGGACCGGGCTTTGCGGTTAATACCGACAGACGACAGCTTGCCAAAGCAGAAGGAGAAGCATTGACAGTCAACGGTGTCTTTGCAAGGGAAGCAGGCGAAGGTATGGCATTTGCAGAAGGCTGGGATGCAGTAGCGGCATATGCGGCAGCCTCCGCAGATTACACAGAAAGCGGAGCAGTATCGGTAGATTTTTCGGAACTGGATAGGGCAATTCAGAATGCTGAGGGCTTAAACAGCGCCGATTACAAGGATTTCAGCACAGTTGAATCCGCATTAAATGCGGCAAAGGCACTTGACAGGACAACGGCAACACAGGAAGAAGTCAGCGTACTGGCACAAAGGCTGATAGAAGCTGTGGCAAATCTGGAAACAATAACCCCGGCGCCGGAGCCAACACCAGACCCAGAGCCAACGCCAGACCCAACGCCAACGCCGGAACCGACACCAACACCGACCCCAACACCGACCCCAGAGCCAAAACCAACGCCGGAGCCAACACCGACCCCGACGCCTTCAGAGCCGGACAATAACCAGCCGGGCGGTACGGGAGAAGCTGATGGCAGTCAGAATGGTAATGATAATCCGTCCGAAAATGCAGCAGAAAATCAGCAGGAAAGTGTGCAGACAGCAGATAAAACACATTCCGTATGGTATCTTTTCGGTGCGGCAGTTTCAGCAATGTTTGCAGGATTTGCAGGCAGTAAGCGAAAGAAAAAGTCCGATGAAGAACTTTAAGAGTATTAAGAGCGACTTTAAAACAATAATTTAAAAAAGATAAAAATAACAGAAATCATATACCGCGTGCGGATAGGATTTCTGTTATTTTTTTGCAAAAGATGTATGAAGTCACGGACGGCGGATATCCTATGGATAAAAAGCGCAACCAGCGCAGAAATGAAATGAGGATTTATTTCGATGCAGACAATAAATACAGATAATATCAGGACAGAATTTTCAACCAGTGCGGATGAAAATATCCGCAGTATGAAAAAACAAATCCGCATTGAGGAGAATTTTGATATTTTAACGAGAGAAATTATAATTGGTGGAAAAAAGGCAGGATTCTTTTTTATAGATGGATTTGTGCAGGAAGATATGATAGAAAAACTGATGCAGTTTTTTTATTCACTCAAACCGGAAGATTTATCGGATGTGAATTCCTTGAAAAAGGCATGCCCTATACAGAAGTCAATAAAATTACTAAGCAGAGTGATGCACTGACGGCATTTTTTTCGGGAGTAACAGTCTGCTTTATTGACGGCTTTTCAGAGTGCCTGTCCTTAGACTGCCGGACGTATCCGATGCGTAGTGTGACAGAGCCGTGGAAGGATAAAGTACTTCGTGGTTCAAGGGACGGTTTTGTGGAAACACTTGTTTTAAACGCGGCACTTCTGCGCAGAAGAATCCGCGATCCCCAATTAAGTCTGGAGCTGATGGGGGTAGGCACACGCTCGCGTTCCGACGTTGCTGTCTGCTATATGGAGGATAAAGTCGACAAAAAACTGTTAGACAGCATAAAAAGGCGAATTCAGGCAATACGTGTAGAAGCGTTGACAATGAATATAGAAAGTCTTGCAGAGTGTTTATATGAGCATAAATGGATTAATCCGTTTCCGAAATTTAAATATTCAGAACGTCCGGACACCGCCGCTGCTGCGGTTTTGGATGGAAATATTGTGATTATGGTAGACAATTCACCGGCGGTCATGATTGTGCCGACTTCGATTTTTGACATTATTGAAGAGGCAGACGATTATAATTTTGCACCGGTCATCGGGACGTATTTAAGAATTTCAAGATTTCTGCTGACACTGGTTACAATGCTTCTGACCCCGACATGGCTGTTACTGATTGACAATCCGCAGTGGCTGCCGGAGTGGATGATGTTTATTACAGTGTCTGATGAGATTACCGTACCGGTGTTTTTCCAGCTGTTACTGCTGGAACTCTCCATTGACGGATTAAAGCTGGCAGCTGTTAATACGCCGACCCTGCTTTCAACACCGCTCAGCGTTGTTGCCGGTATTGTGGTAGGTGAGTATGCAGTCAGCTCCGGGTGGTTTAATGCAGAATCCATGCTGTATATGGCAGTGGTTTCGGTAGGCACGTATTCGCAGGCAAGCTTTGAAATGGGATATGCAATGAAATTTATGCGGATTATTCTGCTGTGTCTGACGGCGGCATTCAACCTGGCAGGATATATTGCGGGAATCCTTTTAATAGCGGCAACGATAGCTTTTAACCGTACCATGACAGGATGCAGCTATATTTATCCGCTGATTCCGTTTGATAAAAAAATGCTGAAACGCAAGCTTTTAAGAGTCCGTCTGCCACATGGAAATGAAAAATAGGTGTGTACAGGGAAGAGATTAAGCCCGCAAAGCGGGCTTGATTATTTTCTGTGCAATTTTGTGAAAATTGTATAGCATTAAAAAAACTTTTTCAAAAATAAATAGCTTTAACTTTGTAAAACACGGTAGTATCTGGAAACGCTAAAGGTAATAAAAATTACAAAAAACAATAGATTATGGAAAATGCACAAAAATGATTTTAAGATGTAAAAAATATGTACAAAATGCATAAATATATTTGTAAAAACTGCCGTTGACTTTTGGTTTGTAAAAAAATACAATGACTGCATTGTGCCGGCAAAGCAAAAATAAAGAGGAAAATCATTTCTCACATGAGATTTTTGTTTCGCAAAAACAAACAGGCAAAAACAAGGAGGTTTCACAAGGTGAAAGCGAAAAAGGGTTTAAAAAAAGTATTGGCATGGGGCATGAGTATTGTCTGTATGCTGGCAATGGTGCTTGCAGGCAGTCCTATGACGGCAAAAGCATCTGATTCTACATCATGGAATTTTAAAAATACCGGTTTTAAAAATCTGGGGACAATTTCCTCTACGGTAACAGTGGATAACCTGTCACTGATTGCAACATCGTCAAAGACCATGTCTGTGATTGCAAACAGTCAGACAGTGGATGGAACAGCATATACATATGCACTGGCTTTGGGCGGCAGCGGTTCGACAAGCTATCGTGCAGTCAAAGTACCGGTATCGGGAACAGACACCATTAAAGTAACCTGTATGAGTTCCGGCAGTGCGGCAAGAACACTCGTTGTGGCAGACGGTTCTGGAAATAAGCTTGGCACGATGAATGCAGGCACAACGGCTGCAACGGTTTCATATAATTATTCCGGTTCATCAGGATACGTGTACCTGTATTCCTCAAACAGCGGTATTAACATTTACAAGATTCAGGTGGACAGTTCTGCTTCATCCGGTTCTGGAAGTTCATCTTCCGGCAGTTCCACAACTGATACCAGCAACGGAACAGTCGTTACTTCTTTTTCAGAACTGACGGCGGCTGTGACAAAGGCTGAAAAAGCGGGCGGCGGCATTGTCTATGTGAAGGGCAGCAGTATCAGCTGTACGGCACAGCTTGCATTAAAAGCTTCTAATGCCAATGTATCTATTATCGGTGTAAAAAACAGTGACGGTACCTATCCGGTGTTAGACTTTTCAGCATTCCGTTCAGCTTATATCGGAAAAGCAACAACGGATTCAGAAGTCGGCATCCGCATTTCGGGAAGCAATTATACAATCAAGAACCTGATTATCCAGAAAGCACCGGATAACGGCATCCAGATTAAGGGAAGCAGCGCAGGAAACAATACGATTGAAAACTGCATGGTGCGTTACAACAATGATGCCGGGGTGCAGATTACAGGTGGTGCATATAGCAATACCATGCGTTTTGTATACAGCTACAGAAATTGTGATGTCTATACACTTGGTGGCAACGCAGACGGCTTTGCGCCGAAGCTTGGCGCAGGCAAGGGAAATGTATTCTACGGCTGTTATTCATGGGAAAATTCAGATGACGGCTGGGATTCTTACGATAAGGACAGCTTAACCTACAACCTGACATATACCAACTGTGCATGCTGGAACAACGGTGACCCGACCATTTTTACCGGGGAATACGATTATAATAACGGAAATGCGCTGGATACGGATTTACTTTTAGTAGAATTAATCAGCAAGAAGGATTCTTCTTTTGCAAGCAATTACAAAAAAGGAAAGTTCTCTCTGCCAGGCGGCAGCTTTATCCGCACCACACAGGGAACTTTAAGCATTGCAAACTGGAAAAGCAAATATGACGGCAATCCAAACGGATTTAAGTTCGGTTCAGTGAATACTACAAGCAGCTGTGTAAGAACCGTAACCAACTGTTTAGCCTTTGGACACAGCAGTAAAGGCTTTGATAACAATAACAGCTCCTGCACGGCATATTTAAGCAACTGCATTTCTTATGACAACGGCTACAATTATTATATGCCGCCGTTTACACTCAAGAAATTCAGCAATATCCTCAGCTTCTCAGGAGCATCTTCTAACAAGCTGCCAAGCGGATATACGGCTTCCATACCGTCTTCCTCAAAGCAGGCACAGATTAGAAGCACAGTCAATGCAACGGTAAGCAGTATTACAACACAGTGTAAGAACAATGTAATACCGGGAGAAGTATATTTTAATATTTTCAGTTAAGTAAATAGAAATGAAGTT
>ERZ779705.2254-NODE-2254-length-10654-cov-1.767053_pt1 | contig 10654 bp, 9 predicted proteins | sample MGYA00511385_ERZ779705 | MGnify/ENA primary metagenome ERZ779705 (study PRJEB29588, sample SAMEA2145301) | human gut metagenome | biome: human gut; feature: human-associated habitat; material: faeces | place: Denmark | collected 2008/2010 ... | reverse complement strand
AATGCAGATTGAAATTTACAATATGACTGTCTTGAATGATAAACTGAATATTTCACTTGAGGCTGTCTGCGACAGTTTTTCTTCGCTTTTATGGGATATTGAATATTACAAATGCGGTGCTTTTGAAGTGTACATTGCTGCATCTCCCCGAAATATTGAAATTTTTCAGACTGGCAGAATTGTTGGCCGTGATGATGACAGGGAACATTTCGGACTGATTGAATCTGTGGAACTTGAAACCGATGCAGAAGATGGTGACTATCTCATCATCAAAGGCAGATTTCTGATGTGCCTTTTGGAAAGGCGTATTATTTACCCAACATTCAACTTTACAAAACTCGTTTCATATTCTCAAATTGTAATGAATGTGGTGCAGTATAACGCTTGTACATCGGGTATCAGAAAAATTCCGGGACTTGTTGTCGGCTGTTCGTCTGGCACTTGCTGGAATGCAAAAACAAAATTGCAGGTCAGTTATGATAATTTGATGGAATGGGTGTACACCATCTGCGAAAAAATCGGCGGAACTGCAAATATCAGGCTTTCTAAAGTTGATAATGAGCAGTATGAAATGGTTTTTGAACTTTCGCAGGGTACTGACAGAAGTATATTACAGGAAGTAAATCCGCACATTATTTTCTCTGACAGATACAACAATCTGCTATCTTTCACCTATTTTACGGATACTTCTGTTAAAAAGAATTACGCCTATGTCTTAGGCAAAGGCGAAGGTGAAAAACGCAAAAAAACCACATATTTTGAGGGAACAGAACCTTCTTCTCTGGACCGATATGAAGTGTATATTGATGCAAAAGACATCTCAGATGAAGAACAGGAAAACGGCGTAACAAAGCCGATTTCTGATGCTGAATACATCGAACTTCTGAAAGAAAAGGGCAATCAGAATCTCATTCCCATAAAAACAAAATCCGAATCTCAGATCGCAGTGCAGTCCACGCAGTTTCAATACGGCGTGGACTATTTTGTTGGCGATTTCGTCACCGTAGAGCACCAGAGATTCGGCATCAGACAGAATAAAATACAGCTTGTCGGCATGATCGAAAGCTTTGACCATAACGGCAGAAATTTAACGCCGACATTTAAGGAGGAATGATTTATGGCATTTTCATTTGGATTTTTCAATTCTAAAAATCTTGACAGAACGTATACTGCTGAGAATTTCAATGACTATCTCGGCAGTATCATCTGTGACGGGATTCAGGACAATTTCGGGCAGTGTTTCAAGTTGTCTGCAAGCAAGTTGAAACTGACAATCGGCAGCGGAAAAGCTTGGATTCAGGGGCATTACTTCATTTCGGATACAGCATATACCTATGACTTATCCCGCTATGTAGACGAATCCCTGCCGAGATATATAGCGGTTGGAATTTGTTGCAACACTTCTGAAAACGTCCGCAATGTCAGCTTTGAAATTCTCGCAGGAACACCTGCCACCAATCCTGCAATACCGAGATTTCAGAACACAGACTACAAGAAATATCTCACCCTTTGCATTATCAGACTTGATGCAGGCACATCAGAACTTAGCATTACAGACTACAGAGAAAACAATAATTTCTGTGGATATGTCCGCTGTATTTTAGGCAAATGCAAGGTCACGGATATGCTCTCTCAGCTTGCAGAAATTCAGACGCAGATAAAAGATTACAATATCACAGTCGGTCAGCTGACAACAAAGATAAACGAATTAACGCTGAAAATTGATGAGATGACAGGCGATGTGGTTTCTATCGGAAAATGCGGTCAAAGCGTGGATTTTGTACTTTATTCAGACGGCAGACTGCTCCTCAAAGGCACTGGGGCAACATTTGATTATTCTACTGACAGCAATCCGTCACCATTGCAAAACAATGCAAATATCAAGTCGGTTATTGTTTCAGAGGGTGTGACAGGCATTGGTGAACGGCTTTTTCAGTATTGTGATAACTTAAAAACAGTATCACTTCCGACAACGCTTACAGCAATCAAAAAGGCTGCATTTCTTCCGCATATTGATGGATATATTTATCATCAGAGCCTTAATGGCTTGACGGAACTGAAGATTCCGGAACGTGTCACGGAACTTGGCGTGAATGCATTTGCAGGAACGGCAATCAAGTCTGTAACTGTTCCATTCTCTGTTACAACAGTTGGTGCAATGACATTCAGCGAGTGTCAGTATCTTGAAACGGTGCGATACGGCGGCAAAGTCATTAGTGACAGAATGTTTGTACGATGCACAAAACTGAAAAATCTTACTCTTACCAGAAATGTCAAGGAAATTGCGGGTGGCTGTTTCAATTACTGTGAATCCCTGAATCAAATTACCTATGAGGGTTCTCTTGCTGACTGGAACGCTGTGAAGAAAAATACAAACTGGGACAGCCATGCAGTTGATATCGAATCTCCGCTTTCAAAAATCCAGTGCCTTGATGGATATATGGAATATGTTGCAAACACAAAAACTTGGAAGGAAGTGAAAACGTGATAAAATTTCTTGTAAAAGGTCAGAATATTGAAACCTTGGAACATGAAGTCATTGCTGCTGACCAGGTTTCTTTTGTGAAGATACATTTTGTGTTTGATAATAACTGGAAACCGCTGCATAAGGTGGTGCAGTTCACACAGGGAGCATTCACTTACAACAGACTTATCGGATATGATGGAACAAGTTGTCTTCTTCCGTCAGAAATCACACCCGGTTCAGTTAAGATGTCAATATTCGGATATGATACAGCATCAAAAGAAACGGTAAGAGCAACTACCGTCATTAAGTCACTCAATGTCAGACCATCGGGATTTGAGGGTGAAAGTGAAACACCGATACCGCCTACTCCTGATTTGTATCAACAGCTTTTGGAGAAGATTTCTGAAAAAGGTAAGGACGGCAAGTCAGCCTATGAAATTGCTGTAGAACACGGATTTGTAGGTACAGAAACTGAATGGCTCGAAAGCCTGAAAGGTGTTGATGGTAAGGACGGAGTAAACGGCAAAGACGGATGTGACGGTAGAAATGGCGTTGATGGTTTACCGGGTAAAGATGGAAAGGATGGTGCAGACGGACTTCCGGGGCGTGATGGAATTGACGGCAAATCCGCCTATATTATTGCTGTAGAACATGGATTTTCAGGAATAGAAACAGAATGGCTGCAAAGCCTCAAAGGTGCTGACGGCAGGGACGGCATTATTCCTGATATGTCAAACTATGCAACAAAAGCTGATATTGCAGAATTACAGGAGCAAATCAGGCAAATATCCGGCATCAGCTATATCTCTGTATTTGAAAGCGGTTCTGATGCCTTGCAGAAATACGGTGACAGCATCTACACTTATTACAATGACGGTTATCGTTCTCTTGCAGGATTTGCAGAAAGTTATCCGCACTTTTGTTCTGCTGAAAACAACTATGCTCTGTATTTCAATCAGAATGATTTCAGCTGGGCAGGAACGGTGTTTGTGATATTTTTGACACCTGTCGCAATTACTTCAAAAATGAAGCTGCTTTTAAGCTATATGGTCGGTGCATCACAGGACACTGAATTTTATCTTATTCCGAATACAGATAAAACAGGGGCGGAATTGGCTCAGTATATTTATGAGGAAATCAAGGCTGAAAATGCTTTGAAATTATCATTTAAATGGCTCTACTCCGATACTTTCATTTCTGTGATGCAGTCATTGGAAAACGTATCGGATGGAGAATACTATCTTGCTTTCAAAGGCACATCGGATAATTCACATCCGATGGTGAAGTCTATTAAATTTATGAAGGAGTGATCTTATGAAAGATACCATTTGCCTGATTGCAGGCATTGTCGGCGGATTTATCGCAACGCTGCTCGGTGGCTGGGATTCTGCTCTTGCGACACTCGTTGTTTTTATGGGCATTGATTTTGTGACAGGCATTGTAACTGCTGCAATGGGCAAATCCAAACACAGCGAAAGCGGTACACTCAACAGCACGGCAGGCTGGGTTGGTCTTGCAAAGAAGTTTTGTATTTTACTTATGGTAGTGGTCGGCGTGAGAATCGATATTCTCATTGGCACAAACTACATCAGAGATGCAGTCTGCATCAGCTTTTGCCTGAACGAACTGCTTTCCATTATCGAGAATACAACACTTATGGGAATTCCTTTCCCGCCTACATTCAAAAAAGCAATTGATGTTCTGCAAACGAAAGTAGGCAGAACTGAAGATGAAAAGGAGGACGAATAAATGGCTATTTTAAGACCTGATACATCAACTACTCTGAATGGAGTGAAAATCAACGAGTACTTACTCACCAAGCATAACCCTAATCATATTGATATGCCCTCTGTTTCAATGGAGGGCAAAGTTATCGGTGTAACAGTTCACAATACCGACTGGATTTCTGTTGCAAGCGGAACAACGCCTTCGGAGCAGTACACAAGAGCAACCGTCAATGGCAATATGAAAGATGTCAGGGTGCATTATTACGTTGACAATACTTGTGCATGGCAGAATCTGCCTCTATCCTTAAGTGGCTGGCACGCTGCTGACGGAAGCGGTAATGGCAACAGAAGAACCATTGCAATCGAGTGCATTATGTCATCTGCGTATAACGACAGAGATAAGAAATCCGAGGACAACTGTGCAAGACTTGCCGCAGCACTTCTGAAGAAGTATGGTCTTGACATCAATCATCTTTACACCCATACGCATTGGCTGAATGTTCGTGATGAAAAGAGTGGCTCTGTAGACTATCTCAATACTGCAAGAAATCCTTACAAGATGTGTCCTGCGTACATTCTGCCTCATTGGGCAGCTTTCAAAGCGAAGGTGCAGTCTTATCTCAATTCGGGTTCTATCCCGACAACCCCTGCACCTGCAACAAAGCAGCTTTATCGAGTAAGAAAAACATGGGCTGATGCTAAGTCGCAGATTGGTGCTTTTTCGTTTCTTGAAAATGCGAAGAAAGCCTGCAAGACTGGATATGCTGTCTTTAACAGCAATGGCAAGCAGGTATATCCTGCAAAGAAGTCCGTTGATGAAGTTGCCCGTGAAGTTATTCAGGGAAAGTGGGGCAACGGTGCAGAACGTAAGAAACGTCTCACAGATTCAGGTTATGACTACAATGAAGTGCAGAAAAAAGTAAATCAGATGATCTGATTTTCCATACATTATTGATTTTGTCCGCAGGTACTCCATTGTGAGTGTCTGCGGACTTTTTTATTTTCCAAAATAAATCCGCTCAAATTACTCTTCAATCTCCAGTGGAAAGTGAAACCATATGAATTGGAGGTACTTTCATGAAGGAAAAATCAAAATCCATATTCCCTACTGAACTGCAGCAGGATTATAATTACTTTATGGCACAAAAAACAGCTGATCTTATGCTGTCTGCCGGACTTATTTCCTTGGTGGAATTCAACAAATTAACCCAAATAAACCGTGACACATTCTCACCGTTTCTGGTTGAGATTATGCCTAAAATCACTTGATAAATTATGCGTTTAGAGTTATATATACAATGGTGGGAGGAGGTGAATCAACATGAAAACTGTAACCAAAATCGATAAAGTTCAGCCTTTGAAAACAGAAAAAAAGATACTTCGTGTTGCAGCATATTGTCGTGTTTCTACAGATTCTGATGCTCAGCTGGAAAGTCTTGAAACACAGAAGAAACACTATGAATCTTACATTACTTCTCACAGGGACTGGGAGCTTGTTGGGATTTATTTTGATGAAGGTATTACCGGAACAAAAGCAGAAAAACGTCCTAGACTAATGCGTTTGATTGCTGATTGCAAGGCTAAAAAAATTGACTTTGTAATTACCAAGTCTATCAGTCGCTTTTCCAGAAATACTACAGACTGTCTGGAAATCGTCAGAACACTTTTGAATTTGAATATCCCGATTTATTTTGAAAAGGAAAATCTGAACACAGGTTCAATGGAAAGCGAACTTTTTCTTTCTATTCTGAGTTCTATGGCAGAAGAGGAATCTACATCTATTTCTGAAAATAACAAGTGGTCTGCAAAGAAACGTTTTGAAAATGGTACTTACAAGCTAAGCTATGCACCTTATGGATATTGTTTAGTAAATGGCAAATTGACAATTGATAAAACGCAAGCAGAAATCGTGAAACGAATTTTTACAGAACTTCTTTCCGGAAAAGGAACTGAAGCAATCGCTAAGATTTTGAATCAGGAAAAAATTTCAAGTCAGAAAGGTGGACGCTGGACTTCTGCCAGTATTCGTGGAATCATCGCAAATGAAAAATATACCGGTGACTGCATTTTCCAAAAAACCTACACAGACAGTAATTTTAATCGGCACAAAAATAATGGCACACTTGACCGATATTATATTCCTGAACATCATGAAGCGATTATCAGTCATGATGATTTTAATGCCGCAAATGCTCTGATAGAACAGCGAGCCAATGAAAAAGGAATTGAACGTGGAAGTAAAAAATATCAGCAACGCTACACTTTTTCTGGTAAAATCATATGCAATAAATGTGGCAATACTTTTCGCAGAAGAATTCACACGAGTACTTATGGAAGCTACACAGCTTGGGTATGCAACACACATTTGGCTAACAGTAAAAAATGTTCAATGCTTTTCATAAAAGACGCTGACATCAAACTTGCCTTTGCCACAATGCTGAACAAGCTAATTTACGGCTATCGATTTGTTTTGAACCCCTATTTAAAGGCTTTACAGGAAAATACCGGTGATGATGTTCTTCTTAAGATTCAACATTTAGAAGCATTGCTGGAACAGAATGCTGAACAACGTGAAACATTGCACAAACTTATGGGACAGGGTTACATTGACCAAGTTCTTTTTGCACAGGAAAACAACGCCCTGCTTTCTCAGGCAAATGATTACAGAACTGAAATCGAAGCTTTAAATCGCTCCATGACAGGAGATAGCACAAAGGTTTATGAAACGGAGCGTTTGATTCATTTCTGTAAATATGGTGAAATGTTGCAGGAATATCGTGACGATTTATTTGAATTATTTACTGACCATATTCAGGTTTACAGCCGTCAGAAAGTCGGTTTTACACTTCGATGTGGTCTTACTTTTCAGGAGAAAATTTGATGGGACGCACACCTTACGGATATCGAATCGAAAATGGCATTGCAGTAATTGACAAAACCACTGCCAATCAGGTTCAACAGCTTTACAAAAACTATTTATGCGGACTATCCCTTACCAATGCTGCAAAGGAAGCAGGTATTGCGATACTTCATTCTGGTGCAAAGCGAATGTTGCAAAACAAGCACTATCTTGGAGATGATTTCTATCCTGCTATCATCACCCAAGAAACTTTTGATGCTGTTACAGCAGAATTAAACAAACGTTCCGAAAAACTTGGACGTAACAATCGCTATCAAGCACCAATTATAAAAAGACCGCCTACAACCTTTCGCATTGATGAAACAACTGAAAAATATGACAATCCAATCAGACAGGCAGAATATTGTTACAGTCTGATAGAAAGCATGGTAATTAAATGAAAAACGTTATGATCATACCTGCAAAAAAGCAGGTTGGCAATATTGCCAGGCAACAGGAAGAAAAACCAAAACTTCGAGTTGCTGCTTATTGTCGCGTCAGCACAGACACGGAGGAACAGGCAACAAGTTATGAAGCTCAAATTGCTCATTATACAGAATACATTCAAAAAAATCCGGAGTGGGAATTTGCAGGTGTCTATGCTGATGATGGTATTTCAGGCACAAACACAAAAAAACGCAGTGAATTTAATCGCATGATTGAAGATTGTGAAGCCGGAAATATTGATATGATTATTACAAAGTCTATCAGCCGATTCGCAAGAAACACTCTGGACTGCCTAAAATACATCAGACAGCTGAAAGAAAAGAATATTCCCGTATTTTTTGAAAAAGAATCCATCAATACTATGGATGCAAAAGGTGAAGTTTTGATTACAATTATGGCTTCCCTTGCACAACAGGAATCACAGTCTCTCAGCCAGAATGTAAAACTGGGACTTCAATTTCGCTACCAAAACGGACAAGTACAGGTAAATCATAATCATTTTCTTGGGTATACCAAAGATGAAAACGGCAATCTGATTATTGACCCAGATCAGGCTGAAGTGGTAAAACGCATTTACCGTGAATATCTTGAGGGATATTCTATGGATAAAATTGCAAAAGGACTTGAAGCTGACGGAATTCTCACAGGTGCAGGAAAAACAAGATGGTGGTCAAGTACGATTAATAAAATCCTGCGAAATGAAAAATATATCGGTGATGCCTTACTGCAAAAAACTTATACCACTGATTTTCTCAGCAAAACCAGAGTAAAGAATAACGGTATTGTACCCCAATACTATGTTGAAGGAAATCACGAAGCCATCATTCCAAAAGATATCTTCTTACGAGTACAGGACGAACTGGTACGCAGGCGAGCAGTCAAAACCAGCGCCAATGGCAAAAAGCGTAGTTACAGCTGCAACCACTGCTTTGCACAGATAGTAATTTGTGGTGATTGCGGTGAAATGTTCCGAAGAATTCACTGGAACAATCGTGGCTGCAAATCAGTCGTCTGGCGCTGCCTTAGCAGGCTGGAACCTACCGGTGAAGAATGCCATGCCAGAACCGTCAATGAAACAATATTGGAAAATGTGGTAGTTCAGGCTATCAACACGCTCCTTGGTGATAAGTCAACATTTCAGGCACAGCTTCAGCAGAATATTGCAAAGGTCATCCGAGATGCACAGAAAAATATCGCTGACGGAATTGACGAGCAACTTATAGAGTTGCAAAAGGAACTGCTACAAAAGGCTAACAACAAGGAAGCCTACGATGAAATTGCCGACCAAATTTTCAAGCTCCGCGAGCAGCGTGAAAAATGCACTGTTGACACTGCTGCCAGAGACGCACAAATTGCAAGAATCAATGACCTGCAAGATTACATAAAAAAACAGCCTGCCAACCTTACGGAATTCGATGAGACTTTGGTAAAACGGTGGCTTAAGCAAATCACCGTCTGGGAAGAGCATTTCACCGTGGAACTGAAATCGGGATTGAAAATTGATATTGAAGGATAATACCCATAGAAGTAAAAAGCTCCTCACCACTGGTTTAATTCCGGTGATGGGGAGCTGTTTTTAATTCTGCCAATTCATTATTTTTTCTGCACCTGCTTCAAGAACATCTGAATATTTTGCATCCTCCATCATTATTTGCTTAAGCTTGTTCTCCATTTCATCATCAACAATAAAACTCTCTCCATTTAGGTTTGGTAGTCCTTCTCTTAGAATTTTTTGTAGAATTCTATCGTCTAATATTTCTTCTTTGCTCTTACCGATTAGATAAACAGCATAGAACAAAACCACGGCTTTTTTATTACTTGTATGAGGATTTAATCTTATTTTTTCATGTCCTTGGTAAAAAGTTTCATTCACAAATCGTTTTATTGATTTCTTTTGCAGTGTTGATGCCTGCGTTATATTTTTCAATTGTGTAAGAAATATTTTATTCAATCTATCATTAGGCATAGTTATATCATCGTCTACTGCCATAAAATATTTTGCCAAATTAAACAAAATTGGATATAGTTCAACATTAGGAATTGGCCTCATTACCTTCGGAACCATTAACGTTACACCATTAATCACTCCTGCACTCATAAAGTTGTCTAGAGATAATATCTCAGCAAACTTCTGTTCCGCTTCATAATAAGAATGGTACACAAGTTCATTTCTGGATGAATCTGTTCTTAATTCTGTATACAAAAAATTATTCTTGCAAATGTCAGGTCTCTTATTTGTCACTTTTACCCTATACATAAGTAATCCAAATAATGAGATAATAACATCTATTTCGCCATGCTCTTTTTCGATTGCAAATAAAGTATGGCTTCCCAGATTAACCTGTTGGTCTAATATTTCATAGATTTTTTCTTCTTGAATGATACTAACAGGATTTGTACCTTCTCCAGTCGTAATAAATTTAATGATATCATTGAATTCAGAATAATAACCGGATATTGAATTTTTAGAGCAATACCATTCAAAAGCTATTTTAGAAAGCATTCTGTACATTGATGTGTCAAAAAATATTTCATTATTAATTCTAATTTTCTTTTCTATCTCAATAGTGTTTACATCAAGAGGTTGCACCATATTTTCATCTTTTGCAATTTTAACAATTTTATCATATGAACTTATCATTTGAGTATTATCCGCTGACTTTAATACTCGTCCATTAAATATTTCATTATCGCCGTGAAGTTTCAAATTGTAGTCAATACCTTCAATGGTTATAACAGCTTCATATGGTGCATATTTTTTCCCTTTGCTCGACTTTATATCGAGCTCATTAGTGATAAAACTCAAAGCATCAATTACCTTACTTTCAAACATATCACTAAATTTATTATTATGTTTAATTCTACAAACATTTCTATTTAAAATACGAGCATTTGTAAGTGCATCTGGAATTATATCAGACTCGGATAAATCATGGTCTATCCCACAATATATGCATTTGTTCATCATCTATCAACACCTTTCCTTAACATCTATTTCACTGTCCAAAAATTGACTTACTATCGAGTTGCCGGATTTGTTGTCAACTTTTTTTACTTTCCAAAATTCTCTCAAAAATCCCTTACATCTAATCCACTCACTCAATTTACGTTATC
>ERZ779705.2237-NODE-2237-length-10718-cov-2.390415_pt1 | contig 10718 bp, 9 predicted proteins | sample MGYA00511385_ERZ779705 | MGnify/ENA primary metagenome ERZ779705 (study PRJEB29588, sample SAMEA2145301) | human gut metagenome | biome: human gut; feature: human-associated habitat; material: faeces | place: Denmark | collected 2008/2010 ... | reverse complement strand
GGCTGCCGTCGGCATTCGCCCCCGAGAAATAGATGTCGTCCTTACCGGGCGCACTGCCGATGCGGAGGGCATAGGTCAAATCCACGGTAGAAGTCTCCTTGTCTTTACCCAGCTTCCAGGCAATCTTCAGTTTGCCGCTCTTGCGGTCGAGGTTTACTGAAGGGGCAGACATGCGTTGCGGGGCTTCGTTGGCCGGGATGTCCTGCAAGAGGGGTAAGTCTTTGGTGGCCCAATAACCTCCAGCCTTCTTCGTCGTATCGGCCAAGAACTCCAAACGTCCGTCATTATCTATATCCGCCACGGTGATGTTCTCGTCCAAACGGCTCACAACCGCTTCTTGCCAATCGGTACCAGGACCTTTGCCCCGTTCATAAAAGAAAGTCGCGTCCACTTGCATCACGGACGGTTCTTCCACTTTTTTCATGTCGTCCAACCGGAACAAATACAACCCGTGCACGGAAGAACATCCATAGTCGTTCCCTTCATCATTCTGCACGCTCGCCAAGAGTTCCATATAACCATCGTTGTCGTAATCGAGGCACAGCCCGAACGCCCACTTCGTCTTGAAAGAATGCTCATGAATTGCAAACTTCCCCTTGCCGGTGTTTTCCGCAAAAACCAAAAACGAAAAAGTGGAAGACGAGAGGTAGTCGAACGTCAGCAGAACATCCACGTCACCATCCTTGTCGAAGTCATAGCAATGGATGTTCGTCACGTCCAAGTCCTTCATCAGCGTTTGTTCCTCGAAACGGTCACCGCCCAAGTACGTACGGGTGTACACACGTTTTCCTTCCGTATCATTATAGATGTAGTCGGGAATACCATCACCGTTCAAGTCCTTCACGGTCAGCTCGCCCGGCTGTGGAGAGGCCACGAAACGGTTGTCGCCCATGTTATAGAAAATCGTGCGCGGCCCTACCAAATCCATATAGCCGTCACGGTTCACATCGATGGCCTGCGTGAATTTGTAACTTTCATCTACCGTAGGGCTTCCGCCAATGAACATCCCGTCACGCAACGATGGCAAGTCGCTGATATCGAATTTTCCGTCAGCTTCCTCTGCCTTACGAGCCACCAATGAATCGGCCTGCACGCGCGAGAGTGTATCGATACGCGTGGGGGTAAATGTCCCGTCGGGATTTTGGTAAAGGATGCTCCAATCCGTGTTGTTGAACGCGAACAAGTCCGGCAATCCGTCGTGGTTCACGTCCAACGGATAAGCGGAGTTGCATCCGTCCATCAGCGTATAAGTGCCGTCTGCCCCACTCAAGGCAATCTCGATTTTACGGAGATCCGTGAAAACAGGATTGGCAAAATCGGGCACGCCGTCATTATTCAGATGTGTCATCATTCGGTCTTCCTGCAGGTAAGTGAAAGGTAAATCCAACTTGAAATCCAACGCATAACGACCGGGGACGTGCCAATGGTAACGGGCTTTGACATTCTTTTCCCTGTCTACCATATAATATTCTTTCCTCCCGTCACCGTCGGCATCATACAACCAATCCGAACTGATTTCACCGAACCTGCCAAGCAAGACGGGCAGTTCTTCTGCATTGCACTTCAAACAGCACTCGATTTCACTACCCGGTCCGGAAACGATTCCCGTCTTGTATTTGTATTTTGCCAAGGCATAGTCTTTAATCGGATGAGTTTGGTCGAACACGATACTATCCCCATAACGAAATACGCCTTCCCAATCATACGACCGACTCGCATCAAAACCCGAAAGTGTAGACAAATCGAGCCAACCATCCACCGGAGATACGCTAACGGCCTTTTGGCCGTCACCTTTAAAGGACTCTAACTGGCCTTTATCGTTTAAGTCCAAGGTTTTTAAGGAATTTTCCGAACAGTCCAACACTTTCAATCCTGCGCAATGCTTCAAGTCCAACGCAGCCAATTCACATTTCGAACACTCCACATATACCAAATCCGAAGAAGCCGATACGTCCAATGTCCCCAATGGTAGGGAGGAAAGAATCAACGTGTCCAATTTCGGGCAGTCTAAAGCCAAAGAAGACAATTCGGATAAAGATGTCAGTTGGAGAAATTCCAACTTACGGTTTTGACGCAAATCGAGTTCCTGGATTTTGATACTCCGACAAGACAAACGTTCAAGGTTTACATTGGCACTCACGTCCAATTCTTTCAAGCGTCCACTTGTCCCCAACTCCAAATCCTGCAAATAAACGAAAAACTCCAAACCTTTCAACGAAGTGCATTTGCTGAAATACCTTGTGGTCAAATCCATTTGGACAACCGCCCGTATCTCTTCGTCGTCCAACTGCACGTCTTCGTCCGCATCGAAATGCTGGCTGACATAATCGCGAAAGAAGTCGTCCGGAAAATGGGCTTCATCTATCGGAACCTGTGCCGAAGACAGAAGGAACGAAGCCGTCCCCATGGTCACCAATAATAGTCGTTTCATCATAAAGTCTCTTTAAAACAACAAACCGCCAACCGACCTCCCTCCGTTGACTTAAATGATACTCATAATAAGGAATACTACAACAAAAAAGCGTGGGAGATCTGTATCCGTCACCCGTCCCATGCTTCGAGGCTCTCGCATTGCCCAGTATAGTAGAACGAGCAACGCAGAACCCACGCCGATGAGTTTATACAATCTCCCCTCAGGATTTGCCTCTTCCTTCCGCCCATAGGGGCAAACGGACAAAACAATCCCTTGGGGATATTTATAAAAACATCCCATGGGCATCTACCGTTGCATAGTTCATGACTATACTTCTGAACTTGCGAGATTCGAAACATCAAGAACCAGCGCGTGATAAACGCCTTCTTATTTATAGCGGTTCCCCTCTCCCTCCCCGTCCACTCCCATTCCCACCTGCCGCAAAGGACAGATGTTCCTGTTCGTATCGGCGCAGGTCGCCTTGCTTGGATCGGCCTGCCGGTCGCTACCGGACATCACGGCACAGCAAGAATCACCGGGAACCCAATGCAAAGTTAATCTTTTTTAAGAACCAATCCCATAAAGAACGGACAAAATTTCAAAGTTTTTATCGTCCGCCCTCCTTTTATCCTTTCATATTCAATGCTTCCATGAAACGGCGAATCACTTCGGGCTTGCCTGTATGCTTGCCGTCGTCTTCGCTCAGCTTGCAAGTATCGTTGTAGAAAGTCCATGACTCTGTGATTTTCACGGCCACCAGTTTGATGACGATGTTCATGGGCTTCACGCCCTCGAAGTCGTTTGTGAAGTGCGTGCCTATCCCGAAAGAAGGTTGGCAATACTCCCGGGCGTAACGTTGTATTTCTATCGCACGGTCCGTGTCGAGCGCATTGCTGAATATGACTTGCTTCGTGCGGGGGTCGATGCCTAACGAACGGAATTTCTCCACAATCCTTTGCAGTTCCGCACGGTTGTCGCCACTGTCCACGCGAAGACCTTTGAACAGGTTGGCAAAATCCTCCGAGAAATTCAGGCTGAAGATGTCCCAGCCGAAACTGTCGTAGAGATATGTGCCCAAAGCTCCGCGGAACGTGTTGCGCCACGAGTTCATGGCAATATGGTTGGCCATCTGGGGACCGTACATTCCTCCTATGGCACAGACAAACTCGTGTGCCATCGTGCCGACGGGAATCAGGTCGTACTTCATCGCCAGATAGACATTGCTGGTCCCGACAAACTTCCCGCTCCATTCCCGGCTCCGGTAACAGTCTCGCATCGCCCGGACCACCGTCTCTTCCGCCTCGAAAGAGACGCGGCGGCGCGTCCCGAAATCGCTGAACACGCAACCGGCTTCCAACAAGCGGACGGCTTTCCGGTAGGTCTTCCGGTAATAATCCTCATAATCGAAACGGCTGTCTTCGCCCGTCATCCTGTAATAAAGTTCGGAAATGATGGCCAGCACTTTTACTTCCAATAGGATGGTATCGGCCCAACTCCCTTCGAACTCCACGGACAGATGCCCCTCTTCATCCTGCCGTACTGTCACCCATTCGCGACAGAAACGGTAGCCTTTCAAGTAGGTGTAGAACCAACCGGGAATGTAGCTGCACCGCCGTTTCATGAACGCGATTTCCTCGTCCGTAATGACCACGTCCTCCAACAGAATGATTTGTTTTTGCAACTCGTCGGCAAAACCCGGCGGATAGACGGTATGGTCCCGGTCGGTAAACCGGTACTTCACCTGAGCGCGGGGAAAATTGTCGATGACCGCGCAGCACATGGTGAACTTATACAGGTCGTCGTCTGTAAAATGATTGATAATTCGTTCCATACAAAGTCATTTTGTTTGATTTCACTTTTCGCGAAGTTCCCACCGGTCTCCTGTCCGATACAACTTGCAGGTCTTGCCCTGCCAAACGCCTCCCTTACGGTCAAGTATCTCGTTCCGGAACGGAGACGGACGGAAAACCTCCACCCGGCCGCTGTCTGCCGCAAACACGGCGTACGACGCTAAAGAGGGTTGCAAAGACGGGTCGTCCACCCGCACACCGTCTTCAAAAATGCGGATACAGTCCCCGCGGAGTTCACTCCACGTATAACCGGCCGCCGTAAGACAACCATGTTCATCCTTATTTCCCCCGATAAGTTGGGGAGCCTGCACAGACCTGCAAGCCGAAAAGCAGACCAACCCGCTCACGATAATCCAAATATTTTTTCTCATATCCTATTTTATTCAGTATAAAGTCTAAAACAAAATCCAATCCTATCCGGCATTTCACCTATTCTTTATATACACATTCCGCATCATGCTCCTCCTCCGGTGGGTTTCCCTTCGAACAAATCCGAATCTTTTCCTCCGGCAACCCGATGCTCTTCTATTTCTTGCGTCTCCTGCCTCAACACCTCCAGAAATTTCTCCGTCAGCAAAGAGTGCCTTTTACCTTTAAGAGAAAGAAGGCTGATGTGCATCATCTCCGTTTTCTCCTTAATCGGCACGGCCTTCAAATCCGGACTGCTCACCGTCATGTCTTGCGGCAGAATGGAAATCCAATGCCCCGTGCGCAGCATGTCAAGCAATAAAGGCGTACTATTGACTTCTATCTGCGGCTTTACCTTCACCTTGTATTGGGCCAGCATGCGGTCTATGACCTTCCGGGTGTACAGCTCTTTGTCCAAGAAGATGACGGGGAACTCATTCAAGTCCGATAAAGAGAAATGTTTCCGGATGGCCACCGGGTGATTTTCGTGGACAATGACGCATAAAGGCATGCAAGCGTATTCCGTGGACTCCGTAAGCGCAGAGACATCCTGCGGATTGTAACTCAACGCAAAATCAAGTTTGTTGGAATTAATCAGCTCCACCAGTTCCAATACGGAATGGGAATACACAATCGACAATTCCGCTTTAGGGAAAGCCTTCGTAAACTTCAACACGCAGATATTCAGCAAAGGGAAGAGGCTGTATATTACTCCTATTTTTATCTTTCCCGTATAGACATGCTGCATTTCCTTCAAATGCTGTATGCCATACGCCACCTCCTCTATCGCTTTACGGGAACAGTCCAAAAAATCCCGTCCGGCATCCGTCAGATAGATTTTCTTCCCGATGCGGTCGAACAGCGTCACGCCGAGTTCCTCTTCCAGTTGCTTGATGCTTAACGACAAAGTGCTCTGCGTGATAAAAAGCTCTTTGGAGGCCTCAGTAAACGAAAGCACGTCTGCCAACTTGACGAAATATTTCAGCGGAGTCAGTTCCATAAGAAAAATCAATAGAAATCATGAATATTATTAATTCTACAAATTTACGAAAAAGAGAAATTACTCCTAACTTTGAGACAAGAAAAATGAAAACGTCTCTGGGTTAAACTATTATAAACGAAGCGAAAGAAAGAGACGGTGGACATTAAATAATGTATAAGAATGTTGAGAAACCCAAGTGGTTCGCCACGTTCAACGACAGCCAGCGACAAAACAATCGGTTCGACAGGTAAAAAGGACACGAAACAAATAAAACGATTATATATAATTAAGGTATAAACATCATTTATGGCAGAGGTATTAGGACACATATCGCAAATTATCGGCCCGGTGGTAGACGTTCATTTCGAGCACAGCGAGAAAGAACAGAACGCAAACCTTCCGAGCATACACGACGCTCTGAAAATCCAACGTCCGGGCGGCAAGACATTGACCGTGGAAGTGCAGCAACACATCGGAGAAGACACGGTGCGCACCATCGCCATGGATAGTACGGACGGCCTGCAACGCGGCATGAAAGTGGTCTCTACCGGAAAACCCATCACCATGCCGGTGGGCGCACAGATTCGCGGACGGGTCATGAACGTCGTAGGCGAAGCCATCGACGGCATGCAGGCATTAGACGAAACCGGAGCATTTCCCATCCACCGGGATCCTCCTAAGTTTGAAGACCTTTCCACCACTCAGGAAGTGCTTTTCACGGGCATCAAAGTGATAGACCTGTTGGAACCCTATCTGAAAGGAGGAAAAATCGGATTGTTCGGTGGGGCGGGCGTAGGAAAAACGGTATTAATCAAGGAGCTCATCAACAACATTGCCAAAAAGCATAACGGCTTTTCCGTGTTCGCCGGTGTGGGAGAACGTACGCGTGAGGGTAACGACCTGCTACGCGAAATGATTGAGTCCGGTGTCATCAAATACGGCGACGAATTTCTGAAAAGCATGGAAGCCGGGCATTGGGACCTGTCGAAAGTAGACATGGATGAGGTGGAAAAATCCCAAGTGGCCATGGTATTCGGACAGATGAACGAACCGCCGGGCGCACGTTCTTCCGTAGCGCTTTCCGGTCTGACCTTAGCCGAGTCTTTCCGTGACAACAATAAGGGAGACGGACCGCGTGACATTCTGTTCTTCATCGACAACATCTTCCGTTTCACCCAGGCCGGTTCCGAAGTGTCCGCCCTGTTGGGACGTATGCCCTCGGCCGTGGGTTATCAGCCGACACTGGCTTCCGAAATGGGACAGATGCAAGAACGAATCACGTCCACGAAGAACGGATCTATCACGTCTGTACAGGCCGTGTACGTGCCTGCCGACGACTTGACCGACCCTGCCCCGGCCACGACATTCACGCATCTGGATGCCACGACCGTACTGAGCCGTAAAATCACGGAGTTGGGCATTTATCCTGCGGTGGATCCCTTGGAATCCACATCGCGTATTCTTGATCCGCTCATCGTGGGACAGGAACATTACGAAACGGCCCAGCGCGTCAAACAAATCCTGCAACGGAACAAGGAGCTGCAAGACATCATTTCCATCCTCGGCATGGACGAGCTTTCGGACGAAGACCGTGTGACGGGGAACCGCGCACGACGGGTACAACGTTTCCTGTCGCAACCCTTTGCCGTGGCCGAACAGTTCACAGGCGTGCCGGGCGTCATGGTATCCATCGAAGACACCATCAAAGGATTCAAAATGATATTGGACGGAGAGGTGGACGACCTTCCCGAACAGGCTTTCCTCAACGTGGGCACCATTGAAGACGCCATTGCCAAAGGAAAAGAATTGTTGAGCGCAGCCCAAAACTAAATCGTATGGAAGAGGATAAAATTCATTTGCTCATCGTGTCGCCGGAAAAGACTTTGTTCGAAGGCCCGGTGAAGTACGTAAGACTTCCCGGCAGTGCCGGACAGTTCGCCGTATTCCACAACCACGCGCCCCTGATTTCGTCCCTCGACGCAGGAGAAGTCGTTTACCGGAGTGGAAAAGACAAGATCTGCTTGAACATTTCAGGTGGTTTTGTAGAAGTGAATGACAACACAGTCTCCGTCTGCGTAACGGAAGTGACGGCCTGACCCCTTTCAGGTCAGGCTGCATAAAAAGATAAGTTTAAGGAATGAAGCTACTAAAATATTTATGCTGTATAGGTTTATGCCTGTTGATGTTCATGCCACGGCAGGCACAGGCTGAAGAAACCCAAGAAATAGATGTGTACGAAATCGTTTTCGGCCACATCGAAGACGCATACGAATGGCATATCACAGACATCGGAGATGCCTCCATACGCATCCCCTTGCCCGTGATTGTGAAAAGCTCTTCCGGTTGGCATATATTTTCTTCTGCCCGTCTGAGAAATCAAGCCCGATACGAAGGATTATACATCGCACCGGATGGCGAATATAAAAATAAAATCGTAGAAAAAGACGCCACGGGAGAAGAAATCCGTCCGTTCGACATCTCCATCACCAAAAACGTGCTGGCACTGTTCATCAACAGCGCCATATTGGTGGCCATCATGCTGGGATGTGCGCGTTGGTACAAGCGTCACGAAGTGAGCGAAGGAGCACCTAAAGGCGGTGTGGGCATGATAGAGGCTCTGGTGGTCATGATAAACGATGAAGTCATCAAAGGATGTATCGGGGAAGACTACCGGAGATACGCTCCCTACTTGCTGACCGCGTTCTTTTTCGTTCTGGTTAACAACCTGATGGGTATTCTTCCAATCTTTCCGGGAGGAGCTAACGTCACGGGAAACATTGCCATTACATTGGTATTGGCATTGTGCACCTTTCTCTTCACCAACATCTGCGGAACAAAAGCCTATTGGAAGGATATCTTTTGGCCGAAAGTCCCCTTATGGTTGAAAGTTCCCGTGCCTCTCATGCCTATGATTGAGCTATTCGGGATTTTCACCAAACCATTTGCTTTGATGATCCGTCTGTTTGCCAACATCATGGCCGGGCACGCAGCCATCCTAAGTTTGGTAGCCATTATCTTCATTACGGTGAAGGCAGGTCCGGTCATCAACGGTTCCATGACGGTCATATCCGTACTTTTCGGTATCTTCATGGACATGCTGGAACTTCTTGTAGCCTTCATCCAAGCGTATGTATTCACCATGTTGTCGGCCGTGTTCATCGGACTGTCACGCGTAAAAGAAGAGAATTAAAGGAAAACTATTAGAAAATTAAGTATAACCCTTAAAAACAGAAACATTATGTTATTATCCATTTTATTACAAGCTATCGGAGGTATAGGTCTTACCAAGTTGGGTGCAGCGATTGGCGCTGGTATTGCCGTTTTGGGTGCAGGTATAGGTATCGGACGCATCGGCGGCTCGGCCATGGACGCCATTGCACGACAACCGTCGGAATCCAACAACGTGCGTATGAATATGATCATCGCGGCAGCTTTGATAGAAGGTGTAGCCCTCATCGCCATTGTCGTTTGTCTTTTGACATTGTTCCTCTAAACCGTTGTTGCTTATGGGACTGCTAACCCCGGATCCGGGCACACTGTTCTGGATGGTGATTATATTCGGAATCGTATTCTTCATCTTGGCTAAATACGCATTTCCTGTCATCACCGGAATGGTGGACAAACGGAAACAATACATAGACAGTTCGCTGGAGGCTGCCCGCCAGGCCAACGAGCAGTTGCAGCAGGTAAAAGCCGAAAGCGAAGCACTGCTGGCACGGGCACACGAAGAGCAGACCGCCATACTGAAAGAAGCTTCCGCCACGCGCGACCGCATCATCGCCGAAGCACGCGAACGGGCTCGCACCGAAGCGCGGAAAGCTTTGGATGAAACCCGCCACCAGATAGCTGCGGAAAAAGAAAGCGCCATCAACGACATACGTCGGCAAGTAGCGATACTGTCTGTAGATGTGGCTGAAAAGGTATTGCGTAAAAAACTGTCTGATGATAAGGAACAGCTTGAATTAGTGAACAGACTGTTGGACGAAGTTAAATCAAACAACAACATTGAATAATGGATATAGGAATTATTGCAAGACGTTATGCCCGCGCATTGTTGCTCTTCGCATGCGAGAACGGACACGAAACCTTGGTGTACGAACAGGCCCAACAACTCCTGTTCCAATACAACCAGCTTCCGGAGTTCCGCCATACGATAGAGAATCCGATGGTGAGCCGTACAGAGAAAATAAAGCTCTTGCACAATGCTACCGCCGGAGCGGACACATGCGAAGAGTTGACCAAATTCTTCTATCTGCTACTTGAAAAAAGGCGCGAAAAGCTATTGGCTTTCATCCTGCATTCTTTCTTATTCTTATATCGGAAAAAGAAAAAAATACGTCAGGGAAAACTTGTCACGGCAATGCCGCTACCGGAGGAAACCCTCAACGAGCTGAAAGCGCTCATCCTGAAACGCTATCGGGGACGCACGGTGGAATTCAACACCAAGGTAGACCCCGACATCATCGGTGGCGGCATTCTGGAAATCGGCTATTGGCGAATCGACGCCAGCATAGCCGGACAGTTGAAACGCGTGAAGAAACAGTTCATCGAGAAAAACAGAAGAATCGTATAATGAAAAGGAAACAAGAATATGCCAGATAAGATAAGACCCAGCGAGGTTTCGGAGGTATTGCTCCAACAACTCAAAGGAATCAACACGTCCATCCAGTTCGACGAGGTGGGCGCGGTGTTGCAGGTCAGCGACGGCGTGGCACGTATTTATGGATTGCTCCATGCCGAGGCCAATGAATTATTGGAATTTGAAAACGGAGTGATGGGAGTGGTGATGAACCTGGAAGAAGACAACGTGGGCGCTGTCCTCTTAGGAGCCACCGACCTCATCAAAGAGGGCATGATTGTGAAACGTACGGGACGTATCGCCTCCATACGGGTCAGCGAGAACATGCTGGGGCGCGTCATCGACCCGTTGGGCGTTCCTTTGGACGGAAGAGGCACCGTAGGAGGGGAACTTTTCGAAATGCCGCTGGAACGCAAAGCTCCCGGAGTCATTTACCGCCAACCGGTATCTGAACCTCTGCAGACAGGCATCAAGGCCATCGACGCC
>ERZ779705.2221-NODE-2221-length-10786-cov-6.846147_pt1 | contig 10786 bp, 6 predicted proteins | sample MGYA00511385_ERZ779705 | MGnify/ENA primary metagenome ERZ779705 (study PRJEB29588, sample SAMEA2145301) | human gut metagenome | biome: human gut; feature: human-associated habitat; material: faeces | place: Denmark | collected 2008/2010 ... | reverse complement strand
CGCGAGCTGGGTTCAGAACGTCGTGAGACAGTTCGGTCCCTATCTGTCGTGGGCGTAGGATATTTGCAAGGAGCTGTCCCTAGTACGAGAGGACCGGGATGGACGCACCTCTGGTGCACCAGTTGTCACGCCAGTGGCACAGCTGGGCAGCTATGTGCGGAACGGATAAACGCTGAAGGCATCTAAGCGTGAAGCCGCCCTTAAGATAAGATATCCCTTCTGTTTACAGAGTAAGACCCCTTGAAGACTACAAGGTTGATAGGCTCAAAGTGTAAGCACGGTGACGTGTTTAGCTAGCGAGTACTAATCGGTCGAGGGCTTAACCTTATTGGTTATGACTACTCCTTTTAACCAACAGCTTTTTCATTATTCAATTTTGAGGATTCGTTCCTCTTCACTTAGTCGGTGGCGTTTGAGTTGAGGTCACACCTGTTCCCATGCCGAACACAGTAGTTAAGCTCTTCTTCGCCGAAAATACTTGGATGGTAACGTCCCGGTAAGATAGGGTGCTGCCGACACCTATGCACCATTAGCTCAGATGGTAGAGCAACTGACTCTTAATCAGTGGGTCCTGGGTTCGAGTCCCCGATGGTGCACCAAATTTCCCGTAACGGGCAGATATATTTTTGCTCGCTGCGGTTTTTCTTTATATGCTGCAGCTCAGCATTATATGGCCCGTTGGTCAAGCGGTTAAGACTCCGGCCTCTCACGCCGGCATCGGGAGTTCGATTCTCCCACGGGTCACCAATATTTCCTCTCGCTTGCGTGAGGTCGTTATGCAAGCTTCTCAAAAAGCTTGCTATTTTTTTGCTCTATGTGGACCATTAGCTCAGTTGGTTAGAGCAACCGGCTCATAACCGGTGGGTCCGGGGTTCGAGTCCCTGATGGTCCACCACATTTTTTTATCTAGGGGTATAGCTCAGTTGGTAGAGCAGCGGTCTCCAAAACCGCGTGCCGAGGGTTCGAATCCTTCTGCCCCTGCCAAATTACCATATTGCTTATTCGGACAAGATCAAGAGTTTTTATTCTTGCTCTTGTCCCAACAAGCGAAAAGGCTAAGCTTACGCCTGTTGGTATTTAAACGGCTAAGCCGTTTTATTGCTTTATTGATGTCTTTCCTTTTGACGTGGTCTTTTGACCCCTAGTCATCACAGCTCAGAGTGACAAGCTCTGAATATGCTGCTTGCTGTCGGTTACGCCCCTTGCACTGCCACAGCAGTGACGCTCGATTACTTTCTCGGTAGCTCAGCCTCACAAGGCATATATACTTGCTAGAGCTGTAAGAGCAGCTCATTACGGCACGTACTAGGTATCTGCATATATGCAGGCTCGCTAATGCGAAGCTGTTAAGTACGACTGAAAAGATCAGCAGTTGTCTGAGATATCGTCGAGGTTACTTCATCAACCTTTATTCTTTTTAAATTGCTGTCAGCCGCCTGATCCGACTGTCAGACGGGTACAAAAAAAGCATTTATCAGAAGTTATTTGTAAACTTTCCGATAAACGCTTGACAAATGTATCGTAATCGTGTATACTAAACACGAAACAAAGCATTCACTAAGGTCATCAGAGGTTTTGCTACAACTTCTGGGACTGATATACTTTCTTACGGCTAATAAGAAGTATATCCCGTGGGTGCTTATTTTTTTGCACTCACTTGCTTTACGTGTTCAAATATACCACACTAGCGTGTATTTGTCAAGTGTTTTTCCAAATATTTTGGCTAAATAAGTTTGATTTGTTCATTATAGCCATTTTGTTGTATAGCAATTTAGTTCAAATATTCGTATTCTTGAACATAGACAGCCCTACCACGTGTGGTAGGGTTGTTCATGATATTTGCAAATTAATAAAGAAAAATGTATAATATTCTTGTGATCTTTAAATTTTGAAAGAGGGGATTAAGTTGAAGATCAATAAGAATATCACTTTGGAAAAATATATTGCAGAGCAATGGCTGCCACGGAAGCAGTATGAGGTCAAGGTCAGTACATACACAAGATACTGTGGACTCACCCGAAGAATAAATGCTGCTCTTGGCTCTGAAAAGCTGAGGGATATTTCTGTTATGGATATTTATTCTTTCTATGATGATCTAAGAGAAGCTAAGTCAGAGCAGATAACCTTTACTCCAAATGAAACTTGCAGACGATTGCTAAAGGATGGATACACAAGACCAGAAACTGTTCGCCTTACAGGAATGGGCATGGGGACAGTCGATTCTCTTAGAGCGGGTAAGGATGTTAGTCTTGTTACGGCTCAGAGGACTTCCACATTGTTGCTTTTGCCGATTGATATGCTGTTCACCGAGAATGATTTTCTCCTTTCGGACAGGACTATCATGCACTATCATAGACTGTTGTATTCCATATTCAAGGACGCTGCATATGACGGAGTTATCAGGCACAACCTTATGGCTAAAGTTAGGGTGCCTAAGCTCGATCTTTCTGAAGAAGCACGTTATCTTGATCTGAAAGACGCTGAAACTGTTCTTTCAACACTTAATGAATGTGGTAAGTATCCATACACAGAGCTGTTGACGCTCATTCTATTTACTGGAATGCGCCGTGGCGAAGCCTGCGGTCTTGAATGGGAGGACATAAACCTTGAACAAGGCTCGATCACTGTTCGTCGTTCGAGTTATTATCTCCCTGGCTTAGGTACATACACAGATACGCCTAAAACCAAGTTGTCAAAGCGCATAATAGCTATCAATGAGAAAGTTATCAATATTCTTCTTTCGGTCAGACGGCGGCAGTCGGAACTTGGTATAGTCAGTAAAAGAGTGTTCACCTACAGAAACGGGAAGCCATTAAATCCAAGCTCTGTTACAAAGTATTTTCATAATTTCATAGATGAGCATGATTTGCCAAGCTGTTGTGTGCATACACTCAGGCACACCAATGCGTCACTGCTCATTGCTGCCAAGACACCCATAACCACGGTTGCTGGTCGTCTGGGTCACTCAACTCCTGAGATAACTCTGAGGTTGTATGCTCATCAGATGTCCGAAGAAAACAAGAAAGCGGCTGAGGCGATTGAGAAAATGCTATGAGCTATTCTTTTGGTGGGCTTGACATTTTACTAAAAGTAGAGTATAATATAGTTGAAGATAAGGTGCGAGGGTAACACTTTAAAGAAATCCCAGTTGAAGATAAGGTGCGAGGGTAACACTTTAAAGAAATCCCAGTTGAAGATTTTCCCCTAGTACAACCCGTACTAGGGGATTTTGATTAGTTTGAAAGAGGAATAGCATGAAAAAGAAATATGAGATAAATTACTTATCAGAGGATTTTTTTGAAAAATATGACTCCAAACATTTTCCTGAAATTGAGCATAAATTAAATCGTCCTTATTTAGTCCTTGTTTTAAAAGTCGAAAATAATACATATGCTATTCCATTTAGAACAAATGTATCACATAAAGCTTGCTATCGTTTTAAAAATTCATCAAGAGATACTCATAGTTTTACTGGTCTTGATTATTCAAAAGCTGTTGTAGTAAATGATGATAGATATATTGGAACGGCTGCTTTTATTGATGAAAAAGAATTTCTAGAATTAAACAGAAAATATTACTTTATAATAAAACAATTTTCAGCGTATGTTAGTGGGTATAAAAAATATGTAGCTGGAGAATTAGATGATTTTTCTTCAAAGAAATATAGATATTCTACTTTGCAATATTTTCATTCTGAAATTGGTATATCAGTAAAACAGAATATTGAGCCGAAAGAAAAAGCTGTTGCTGCAAGCACTGATGTGCCTGCAATTCACCCTGCTGTCATACGCAGACGAAGTAAGGTGGGTAGATCTCGCTAATTAATTATATTAAATTGCTAATTGCATTATTGACATTCTGTTGTTTGTGTTGTATAATATCAGTGTTGTAAGCTTGATGAGCTTGCAGCGGTTGTCCTGACCGTGCAAAAATGGGAGCTATCAAAGACGGGGACCCTACCGTATAAAATAAATGGGAGTTTTAAAAGGCGGGAGCCCTACCGAGCAAATAGGATCAAAAGCAGTACAGGTGTGCTGCTTTTTTATGTTGAATTATACTTGACATTTTGTCGCAAGTAGAGTATAATATAAGTGACGATAAGCATATGCTTATCATATGGAGGTCTTTGACCTTTGTAAAAAGAGGTAGTCCCTACCGTATAAGTGGGAGTTGTAAAAGCAGTGGACCCTACTGTGAGTGGGAGTTGTAAAAGCAGTGGACCCTACTGTGAGTGGGAGTTGTGATTATTAAGGCTGCGATTTTTTCGCAGCCTTTTTTTTCTGCCAGGTGATTATTTTATGAAAAGAGAACGTTTAAAGATATATCATATTGATATGAAATATATTCGTGACCTATCAAACAAAGATGACAATGTTATGTCAGTTTCTCCTCAAGTTAATAAAGAAACTCGCCCTTTTGTTGGCATTGTTGTAATTTGCGATAGTCAAAAATATTGTATACCATTATCCTCTCCAAAGCCAAAACATTATAAGATGAAAAACGATAAGGATTTTTCAAAAATATATGATAAAAGGCAAAAGCTTATTGGGGTTTTGAATTTTAACGCAATGATCCCAGTTGATGATAGTGTTATAAATGTAGTTGATATACGAGTTAATTTACGTGATAGTCAGAGTGATAAATACTATAAGGGATTGCTGAATGATCAATTAGATTGGTGTAACAATAATCATGAAGAAATCGAGAAAAAGGCAAACAAGCTTTATCGCTTAATTACTCAAAGCCCGGAAAAATCCGTTAACCTTACACGTCGTTGCTGTGATTTCAAAAAGCTTGAGGCTGTTCTTGAAAGACGTTTGGCTAAAGCGCAGTCAAACGAGTACGAGCCGAAAGAAAAAGCTGTTGCGGCAATTGCAGAAATTCCAGTTAGACATCCAGCCATTATACGCAGACGCAGAAACACAGGCAGATCTCGTTAAGGTCTGCCTTTTCTTTGTTTATTGAAAAGCTTGATCAGAACTTTGAGACGTCCGTCGTCATTGAAGAAAAGCTGTTCGCCATAAAGCTTTTCAACGGCTTTGTCCAGATTGATATGGGCAAGCAGCAGCTCAGGCGGTAGGTCATTATAGACATTGCCGAGTGGCTGGTCTTTGTAATTCATTCGCAGCTCAAGTACCCTTGCAGCAAGCCGAGCGATATTTTCTTTCTGTTCAGTGGTGATATCTTCAGGAAAAGGGAAGTTCTTGTAGCATAGGATGTTTGAGTATCGGATACGCATATCAAGACGTCCGCAAAACATTCTTACCCAGGCATTGTGCATTGATGATGAGAGCAAGCCGAAAACGAAGAGGTCTGTGTTTGGTATTATGTACACGCTGTCATTGACCATTACACGCTCTTTGCAGTAGATAAGCGGTACATATTTTCTTTTTTCGGAGGAATGACGGGGAATGACAATACTGTTCGAGTATCCGCCGTCAGTCACAACATATTGGCGCATTGTTGTCGCCAGCATATTGTGCGCCGTTATAAATCTGCAAGTAAGAAGTCCGCTTTCTGTTCGCTGTTCGGCTTGGTATCTTGTAAGGATCGGCGTTTCTGTTCGCCGTCTTAGGAGCATTGTCGGGCGTCGATCGTCAAGTCCTTCAGGGTAGAGATATATATCGTCATATTCTGTCAGATAAGCGTTGATATGTGAAACTGTTCTGGCACTATCATGACCGTCATCGGATACTGTCATAAGCTGCTTGTCAGGCATATCTTTAGCACTGAAAGCCGTTATAACACAGCTCAGGTCTATCTTTGAGTTTGATATATCTGATACCCAGCGAAAACTTTTGTATGCCCAATTTATGTGCATTTTGTACTTGTCAGTCACAGGCTCCCAGATGAACTGTACCTGCGAGCCTTGACAAACAGAATTGGTAGTTAGGAACGCACATTCTGTTCGTGGATGAGCGGCACAATACTGTGCGGCTTTAATTATCCAGCCTGCAGAGTAGTCTACTGACGCTGAAGCGGAGTCGGCAAAAAGCTGTGTTTGGCTGAAAGACTGTTCTTTGTGGTTAAACATGAATGGTGGATTTCCTACGATATAGTCGGCGGAAATTTTATCCCAGTCAAAATTTAGAGCGTCTATGCAGCGTATATCACCACATTCGGAGAGGTCAACGGGAGATAGGGGCGTTTTAAACTGTTCGGCATAGCGCTTCTCCTCAAGTCTTGCCGTGGCAAACAAAGCTGTTCGGCATATGCAGGCAACTTCTTCAGAAAGCTCCAAGCCATGAAAATTTCTGGTACTCAGAGGCTTGACCGATGATATTCCACGGGAGGCTATAAGACGTATTGCGGATAGCCCAAGATAGGACTCGATAAGAAAATTTCCGCCGCCGCAGGCAGGGTCGAATACAGAGATCTTACCGAGCTGTTCGTAAAGCACAGCGATTTCTTCGGCACTTTTTGTTTCCGAAAATTGGTCAAGGAGCTTGTCTATCAACAGCTTGTCGATAACACGGTGGACGTTACGCAGTGAGGTGTAGTGCGTCCCTGTTGCACGCTGATCAGAACGGCTAAGTGCAGCCTGATGTACAGCTCCCATTATGCTCGGATTTACGTCTTTCCAGCTTATACGGCAAAGCTTCTTCATAGCGTGGTGAGTATCCTCCGAAAGAAAAAGCTGTTGTGGTTTATCCATGAAGGGCGGCAGGGAGGCGATAAACTGCATAAATCTTGACGGAAAAGACGAAGCTTCAGAGCTTAAAACAAGCTGAGTAAAGGGATTTCCCAGAAAAATTCCACTTTCCTCACAGTAAAAGCAGAAAATGAGCTGCAAAAGAAAGCTTCTCACGTCATCAATGCTGTTCTTGTCTGAAACAAGCTTGCGAACAAGGTTTTGTAAGTCATATAAAGTTTTGTCTTTTATCATAACATATTCTCCTAACATAAATTATTCTTTTTTCGGATAGATAAAACTAAGTGGGTCATAGATATGACCTGTCAAAATTGCCCCTACCCTTAAACATAAAATGGGGTCCCGCACGATTTTTTTTTCACAATTTTTCACATAACCCCTTGACAAATTCCCTAGTTTGTGGTAGAATTTATGTAAATTCAGTGATTTTCTAGGGGTTGCTGGGTTATGAGTTTTGTGAGGACCGCTTTGGGCAGCGGTCCTTTTTTTGCACTTTTTTCGGATATGCCCAGTAACAAACTCAAAAACATAGTATCTGTTCTCTCCAAAGTCACCGCATGATGTGACCTGATAGCGCTTGTGTATGACTTTGAGAGAAATGAGCTTGTCCACTATTGCCATTAGCTCGCTGCGCTTCATACCGAGCATTTTGGCAAGGTCTGAGTAGCTGTGGAAAAACATTTTGCTGCTGTTCTGTTTGCATTTACAGAAAGCACAGTAGCACCTGAGTTCCTTTGCTGTCAGACGTTTAGCTGCCTTTCTGTCCACCCGAAAGAAACGAGATCCTATCTCTGCAAGAGTGTATGTATATGTGCTAAGATGTCTGTTAGCTTTGACGCAGCGCTCTCTGGATATGATAACGCCTGATGTAATGAGCCTTTTAGTTGCCCTTGCTACGGACTCCACACTTATGCCGCAGGCTTCTGCTATTGTAGTCTGCTTCACCTTAACGTATATGCCGTACAGGTTTTTGTTTCCGTAGGCTTGTGCCATAGAATAGAGAAATGCTGCCACAGCAAAGTCTGATGGCAGCATTTTCTTCTCTACAAGGCTGTTCGGTAGGTAATAGTAGCTGAACTTCATAATTAACCTCTTTTCATTACTGTTGACAAATAGTTTGCTGTTTTTTCCTGAGTATCATGTTGCTCAGAATTTCAAACTGTTCGTCTGTTATAGTGCTTCTGTTTTTGATTTTGGCTCTGTTGAGGAGCCTTTCAAGGATATCTATGTCAATCTCCTGCATAGCTCTGCTCCATTCGCCGTTAGTAGCCTCATTGATAGCCTCAAGAGCGGCTTTCTGTGGAGATATCACCACACTATCAGGTGAGTCAACAAATCTGTTCGGGATAGCTGTTGCTGGATGCTGGTGCAAGCCATCATCACTACTGTTCTTTTCGGACAGATGATCCTCCTGACCAGCTTTTTGAGGTATAAGTATTTCAAACGGTATAAGGATCTCTGCAAGCACTTTTCCACCCGAAGAAAAAGCTATATCGTCAAGCTCTGCAGTGCCAAGATTGAGCTTGTAGAAAAACTTGAAGTTAGACTCTATAGGATACATTCGATGGTGTTTAACGATTGTGTCGCCCTCCTGAAGAACGGCAAGTTCAGTTGGAGTTTTCAGTTGTTTACCCTTATATGCTCTGTTCTCTGACAGCTCCTCTGAGAGCTTGCCTGAATACGTCTTGTACTGTACTGTTCTGCTTCCGAGAATGTTACTGATGAACTGATTAGTGTCAGGGTCGCCTGAATAGATGTATACCCAGTTTGCACAGTTTTCACGGATAGTCTTTGAGTCATCATGATATTTGGCGTCTAGCTGGCTCAAGCCCTGTATGTACAAGTGCCAGCCTATGTTTCTGCTTCGTGATACTGTTATTTTATTATCCATGCCTGGTATCGTCACAAGATTACAAAACTCATCGAGGATGTAGTTTACTCGGCGTGGCAGTGCTTTCATACTGTTCCTCGTGAGGTATTCTATCATGCTGAGATAGCTCTGATTTATAAACATTGAGGCTATAACGTGCCTTGTAGGGCGGTCATCAGGAATGATCATGTATATTGCAAATGGCTTTCCGCAAGAGATAAGCTCGTCAAGGTCTATGTCATTGCCTGAGGTCAGCTGTGCGATACCTGTGTCAAGACCAAATATGCGGATATTGTCCGCTAGGGTTGCGAATATGCTGGCTCTCATGTCGCCCTTTGCAAAGTTTGATGTAGCATATGCTGCTTTTGCAAGGGACCCTACAGGCAGGCTCTTAAATATCTCGTCAAGTCTGTTCTTAGTAGTGATATTTCCGAATGGATCTGTTTCTTCAACTTCCTGTCCATACTCGATAAAGAACTGGTAAACAGAATACATATTGACCTTGTCGAGTTGTTTGTGGTTATATCCCTGCTCAATCATATAGAGTATCAGTGCTGATAGCAGCGATTTCGCAGATGAAGGCCATATAGGATCTGATTTAGGGTTATATGTCAAAGTAGACGCCATTGTGTCGATATACTCAGATACCTTTGAAAGGTCAAGATTGTTCTTTTCGCAGTGTACATACTCATTGATTATAAATGTGAGTGGATTCCACCGTGAGGATCTGTTCGTGTCTCTGAGGTTTAATATGACTACATTATAACCTTCTTTTTTCATTATAGGGTAAGTAGAAGAAAAGATCTCTCCCTTAGGGTCATTGAATATCATGGACTGTTTGTCCTTGCCGCAGGCGAATACTCGTGCCTGCTGAAGAACGTGGGACTGAGTTTTACCAGAGCCAGTTGTGCCGATTATAAGGGAGTGGTTGTTCTTTGGGTCAACATAGAAATACCCATATTTGCAGGCTATGAGCGGTCCTGTTTTTTCAGCTTTGTAAAGCTCCTTTTCAGGTATTCTTATAAGGTTTTTGTTAAGCTCTCGCTTTGTTGCCCATCTGTCGCTGCCTTCGAGGTCTTTGTAACCTCTCTTTATTTCTATCTGTCGTGATATTTTTGCAAAGATAACCAAAGATATGACGAAAGATAAGAAAAAAAGATCGCTGACCTCAAGCTGCTCAGGCTTTGTCCAGAAATATTCTTTCCGAATAGAAAAATTTGCCCACATTTCACCAACATTGCCTTGATTGGTCTGAGCTGCCTTGTTTATAGCGGACAGCTCATCAAGCAGATTAAATACCAGACATACGACTCCTGCTATTGTCGCTGTGAGGATAATAAGAAGCAGTATCCGTCCTATTGTCTTTAGTATTTTATGCTCATTATTCATTTCTTATCCCCCTTGTCCTACCACGTGTGGTAGGGTGTATTATCGGCTATAAGTCTGACTTATAGCCTGTTTGTATTTCTGTTCCTGTTCGTCACGCTCCACCTGGGCAAGAAGCTGCTGAGCCTTTGTCTGCATATTGATGCAGACACGCCGCATGACGCTGTTCGCCGTTGCCCCAAGATGAAGCTTCATTCTTATCTGTTCGTGACGCTCTGCAAGAATTTTCTGTGCATATTCGTTACCGTTTTGTGCAGCAAGCTTCATCCAGTAATCTGACTGGCGGTATTTCTGTTCTTCTCGGTACATCAGACCTAGCTTCAGCTGAGCCGACGAGTTATTGTGACCTGACGACTCAAGAAGATATTTTTCTGCTAACCTGCGATCGTAATGCTCCTTTTTCAGATAGATACAGCCGAGTGCGTACTGAGCGTATTCATTGTCTGCCTTGTCAGCACATGGCTTCAGATATTTCACAGCTTTTGTATAGTCAAGCTTTCTATCTGTAAGATACAGCTTTCCAAGTTTATATGAGGCATACAGATTTTCTTTTTCGGATGATGAAATAAGAAGCTGTTCTGCTTCGTCAATGCGATCCTGAGTCAAATAAAGCTTGCCGAGAGCATATTCTCCAATGCCAAGCTCATCATCAGACCCAGCAAGGTATTGTTTCAGAAACTGTTCGGCTTTGCTGTCATCCCGCTTTTCTTCGGTCATGTATATCCGTCCGAGAGAAAAAGCTGAATAGACGTTACCTTTCTCTGCAGACTTGATAAAGAGCTGTTCTGCTTCATCTATGCGATCCTGAGAGAGATAGAGCTTTCCAAGAGCATACTCGCCAATACCAAGCTCATCATCAGACCCAGCAAGGTATTGTT
>ERZ779705.2208-NODE-2208-length-10847-cov-2.941438_pt1 | contig 10847 bp, 8 predicted proteins | sample MGYA00511385_ERZ779705 | MGnify/ENA primary metagenome ERZ779705 (study PRJEB29588, sample SAMEA2145301) | human gut metagenome | biome: human gut; feature: human-associated habitat; material: faeces | place: Denmark | collected 2008/2010 ... | reverse complement strand
TCCTATCCTCAAACTGTCTTCAATCCTTCATTCCCGTTGGGCCAGCGTCCCGCAGAGACGCTCCCACCAATTCCCACATTTTCCCACAGTTGCCAATAGTCAGATCATGAAAATCAGTACCAAATAGGCAAAAGATCTTGTCTAAAGCGTAAAAATCCAATGAAGCTTGAATCAACCGCAGACCTATTTAGGAGTCTGCGGGAACGCATAAGAAAAAACCCGCACGAGCGGGTCTGGATGTATGTACTGTCCAACAAGGATAGGGACAGCGGAAGCTGTTGCTGCAATTCGGCGGAAGTTCTCTTGTAAGCCGGATTCTGTCGCGCGAAGTCCTATAGGACCTCGGCGGCGGTCATTCATCTAGGACGACGCTCACGCGCCGCCTCAAGCCATCTACCCGCAGCCGGACGGGGCCCGCCCATTGGCTGCCTATTTGATGTTGCTCCCCGTAGAGATTGCCCGTTTCACCCGAACTTGATCGGCTCGTCTCTGTTGCTCTAATCCGCGCCTTACGGCGGAGAGGCGTTACCTCCTACGGCGCCCTGCGGAGTCCGGACTTTCCTCCCGCGGCCTAAAACCGCCGACGACCGCCCGGAAAACTTCTCGTCGAACTGCAGCGAGGCGCTACTTTACCGACTATGCGTCAGCGTGGCAAGCCGGATTCCGAAGGTTTTCACCCAACCGCATTCAGCAAAACTTTTGTCGGCAGGTCTAATTGCACATAGACATCTGCGCCTTGTGGGACAATGTCGGCTTTCGGCTCTATCCATCTCGCTCGACCGCCACGCAGGAAAGACCTCTCGGCTGCTTAGCCGCAAACACAGGTCTCTGCCGGCGGAGCAAATTGAGCGCTTTCGTCGATCCCTCTCATTGTCATGCAACACCCTCAACTCTTTCGTCCCACGTTTCTGGCCCGCGCAGTCTTTGCCGCAGCCGTTTCGTTTGCGTGCACTGCTCAGGCAGGCCTCTGGGAAGCCGTAGTAGACACGACGCCGGCAGGCTACGCCCGTCAGTCGTCTGAACGTCCGGGCGATTGGGCCTCTTTTTGGAGTGACACCAAGGAAGGAACCAAGCGTATCTTTGAGGAGGGCAACTCGGTCTGGATCGTTCCAACCTATACCAACCATCCAACCTGGGCTTGGAAAAAACGGCATGAAGAAAACGGTTATCCCTTCGGCATGGGCTACGCACGGCAAGTGATTGACAATCGCGGCAATGAACGCCTGCTTTTCGCCGTTAACTTTGTGGATTCCAACTACCGCATAGAGCCGATGGTGGGCTACTCCTGGCTCGCTCGATGGCCGATCGGCTCTACCGGACTCCATGTAGGGGCGGGCTATCTCGCAGGCATCACGATGCGCGGCGACTATATGTGGGCGCCGCTGCCTCTGCCGCTGCCCGTCGCCAAGATCGGCACCGATACAGTGTCCTTCTATGGCACCTTCATTCCTTTCACCAACGTCTTCTTCTTTTACTCGACGATTACCGTCGACGACGCGAAAGGCCGCAAGATGCCGCTCGCATCTGACAGTCCTTGGGTGAAGTCGCCTAATCTGCTCTACGGGTCCTATGGCTGGCAGTATGTCGACAATGGGGAAGAGTATTCCAAGAGCCTGATAAAGAACGATACGATTTGGAATGTTGGTCTGCGCCGTTACTCTGGGCGCAGCTGGCAGACGGATCTCAAATATTCTCGGGCTCAGCACGATGTCGCCTATGCCGACGGCTCAGGCAAACAGTCCATCGATTTCCGCACCTATACACTCACCATCTCCTACAACATCGACGTGACTAAATCACTGCGCCTATTTGCCGGCGCCGGTGTGGGCTACGGCAAAGCCGAAGGGCCCTACAACTCTGACACCAGCATCTTCCCTGCGCTCACGCTCGGCGGTACCTGGGCCCTTACAGACCACTTCTGGCTCACCGGGTCGATGGATACGAACTTCCCGCGCTACAAAGGCGTGCTTGCCGACCGCGACAGCGAATATGTATTGAAGTCCATGCCGACCGCCTTCACGCTCGGCCTCGGTTTCGCGTTCTGACGAACGGCCACGCTTTCAGCACCGTCTACAAACCGTCTGGAATCACATTTCCAGACGGTTTCTTTTTCCGGCTTAACACTTAGAAAAGGCCAACTCCATACAATTCACTCTGACCCAATTTAATGGGCGCCCTGCAAAGCCTGCGGCGGCGCCTTTGTGTTGTGCCCGGAAGCGCTCTCTGATCCAAAACGGATGAGCGTTTTCCGCACTTCGGCTTCACCCCACATTTCATTTCCCAAAGGACAAGCAGTCATGGATCTCAATCAAGCGCTCATCGAACGCGCCCAACACGTCATTCCGGGCGGCGTCAACTCCCCCGTACGAGCTTTCGGCTCTGTCGGCGGCGCTCCGCGCTTTATCGAGCGCGCCAAGGGCCCTTATATGTGGGATGTGACGGACAAGCGCTTCACGGACTATGTCTGCTCCTGGGGGCCGATGATTCTCGGCCACAATGATCCGGAAGTCGTTGAGGCGGTTCATGCAGCAGTGGATCGCGGCCTTTCTTTCGGCGCTGCCACGCGTGCTGAGGTTGAAATCGCCGAAATGATCACGAACATTCTTCCTGCAATGGAGGAAGTTCGTCTCGTCTCCTCCGGCACGGAGGCCGGCATGTCGGCGATTCGTCTTGCCCGCGGGTATACCGGCCGCAACCGCATCATCAAGTTTGAGGGCTGTTACCACGGTCATTCCGATGCACTTCTGGTGAAGGCCGGCTCAGGTCTGCTCACCTTCGGCAATCCTTCATCTGCGGGCGTTCCGGCTTCAGTGACCGAACACACAATGGTGCTCGAATACAACAACCCCGAACAGCTTGAAGATGCGTTTGCCAAGTACGGCGACGAAATCGCCTGCGTCATCGTTGAAGCATTCGCAGGCAACATGAACCTCGTTCGCGGCACACAAGAATTCATTGATACGATGCGCCGCCTCTGCACGAAGCACGGAGCACTCCTCATCGTTGACGAAGTCATGACAGGCTTCCGGGTCGCTTTGAAGGGAGCTCAGTCGCTCTTCAACGTCACGCCCGACATCACCATGCTCGGCAAGGTAATCGGCGGCGGTCTGCCTGTTGCTGCTTACGGCGGCAAGCGCGAAATCATGCAAATGGTTTCTCCTGCTGGCCCGATGTATCAGGCAGGTACCTTAAGCGGTAACCCGCTGGCTATGGCTGCAGGTATTGCAGCACTCACCTATATGGAGCAGAACGATGTCTGCAACCGCGCAGAAAGCCTTTGCGCTATTCTGACCGGCGGCTTGGAAAAGGCAGCAGCTAAGGCCGGTGTACCTGTACAGATTCATCGCCTCGGCAGCATGTTCACCGTCTTCTTCAACAATAAACCGGTAACTGATTTTGACAGTGCTGCAGCCAGCGATCTGGAAGCCTTCAAAATCTACTTCCATTCCATGCTGGAGCAGGGTATCTATCTGCCTCCTTCCCAGTTCGAAACAAACTTCGTTTCCGTTGCTCACAATCCCGAGGATTTGCAAAAGACTATTGATGCTGCGGAAATTGCCTTTGCTGAAGTTTCCAAAGCAAGAAAATAACAGCTAAAGCATTATAAAAAATAAGCGTGCAGGCTTGCACAAGCTGACATCAGTCAGCAGTAAGCCTGCACGCTTTTAGTTTTAAATTTTAAAATCTCATCTTAGCCACGAATCAGTTTAATAGAAGGTACTGCTGCTCTGACAAATTTCCACAGCAGCACGGAAATACTGCAATCCATAACCGAATGCAACACAGTACCCGCACCCACCAGCACGATAACACTCATAACAAAACCATTGGACAGCTGCTCTTGCGTAAACATATAACCGCTGAAGAAGAAGGGGGCTACCACAAGCACTTCTCCCAAAGCATGCAATACGGCAAGTCCCAGATTCAGACCGATACCGGCCACGAAGCTCTCCATAATATTCGGATAGCGCCTAATAATTAATGCACCGACCAGAGCGAAAATGATATGGGTTGCTGCACGCGCAGCGATAATCAGGGGTGTGGTTACAAAAAAGCCCATCGTTGTACCAAGGCAGACAGCAGCTGCCACCTTAGGCGAAATAAACATTGCCAAAAAAATTGCCGCATGCGCACCCAAAGTAAAGGACATCGGTCCGATAATCACCTTCGGCATAACCATAGGTACAACCAAACCTATAGCGCACAATACGCCTGCGAGAACAAGTTGATAAATATTTTTATGTTCCAAGAGTATTTCCTCCTATTCAAGTATTAGCTAGTGATTATAGCACTATTCGAGATAACTTGCAAATACTATGTAAAAATGATTTTTTAAAATTAGGTTATTCACTTCTCCCGGTGGATTTATCCCGATAATTTCCCACTTATCCCCAGTTTTTCACAAAAGTTATCCACAATGTGCATAACTTTTGTGGATTGGTGGATAAAAGCTGTGCATTACCTTTATAAAAATCTCGCTATCCATAAATACTTCCGTCTGTTGCTTATTATTTCACCGGCTCTTCCTCTTAGATTTGACTTATTATCCATAATAGCATATAATTTAAGTAGGTTTATAGATAATTACCGAGTTTAACTCAAAGGTGGAGAATCAATGAAAATATCAACAAAAGGACGCTATGCCTTGCGCATGATGCTAGATTTGGCAGAGCATCAGCAGGACGGCTTTGTTGCCCTCAAGGACATTGCGGCAAGACAAAACATTTCCAAAAAATACTTGGAGCAGATTGTACCTATTCTGAATAAATCCAACTTTCTGCAGGCTAACCGCGGCTTTCAGGGCGGTTATCGTTTGGTTAATGCACCGCGTGAGTATACTGTCGGCAGCATTCTGCGCCTTACAGAAGGCAACCTTACACCGGTAGCGTGTCTGGACTTTAACCCTGTAGGCTGCGAGCGCCGCAACGAATGCATTACCTTGCCGCTGTGGCAGGGACTGAACAAGGTTATTGCAGACTATCTGGACAATATCACTCTGCAGGATATTCTCGACAATTATAAAGCTCGCAGCATTGATAATTATTCAATTTAATGCTTAACCGCCGGTTACATAAAGCCGGCGGTTTTTTGCGCTCTAAATTAAAGAAAGCAGTCCGCGCGGACTGCTTTCTTTTGGTTAGGAAATGGGATGTGATATGTATTTTATCTGCTTATTCAGCAAATAACGGAGTGGAGAGATAACGCTCGCCGGTATCAGGCAGCAGCGCTACGATAACCTTGCCCTTGTTTTCCGGACGTTTTGCCAGCACAGTTGCCGCATATACAGCAGCACCGGAGGAAATGCCTATGAGCACTCCCTCCTTATGGGCAATAGCACGACCGGTTTTGAAGGCATCCTCGTTTTCAACAGCGATGATTTCATCATATACCTTGGTATCTAAAGTGTCAGGTACAAAGCCTGCGCCGATACCCTGAATTTTATGCGGACCAGCAACACCTTTGGAAAGTACCGGAGAACCTGCAGGCTCTACAGCAACAACCTTCACATTGGGATTTTGGGATTTCAGATATCCGCCTACACCGGAAAGAGTACCGCCGGTACCTACGCCGGCAACAAAGATATCAACCTTGCCTTCGGTATCCTGCCAGATTTCCGGACCGGTAGATGCTCTGTGAGTTGCAGGGTTAGCAGGATTGGTGAACTGGCTGGGGATAAAGCTGTTCGGAGTGCTTTCTGCCAGCTCCTGAGCTTTGGCAATCGCACCTTTCATACCCTTAGCACCGTCAGTCAGCACAAGCTGTGCGCCATAAGCCTTCAGCAGATTGCGGCGTTCAACGCTCATGGTTTCAGGCATAGTCAAAATGATTTTGTAACCGCGGGCAGCAGCTACGGATGCCAGACCGATACCGGTGTTGCCGCTGGTGGGCTCAATAATAGTAGCCCCCGGCTTAAGAACACCCTTAGCCTCTGCATCATCAATCATTGCTTTGGCAATTCTATCTTTGACGCTGCCGGCGGGATTGAAGTATTCCAGCTTGCCCAGAATCTTTGCTTCCAGCTTGTTTTCAGCTTCGTAGTTTTTCAGCTCCAGCAGCGGAGTGCCGCCAATCAAATCAGTAATGCTAGTATAAATTGCCATAATAAATCGCTCCTTTATCTTCATCTAATCAGTATATTATCGTTGTATAGTTTTTCTTTCTTATATTAACAGGTAACCAGAGGCAACATCGTGTATCAAAATGCAAGCTTTTCATTAGTATAATCCCTCATTTTCTCTGTTTTGTAATCTCTAGTAATCATAGTTTATTTATAGGTATTATTATACTGTTTTTTTTCTTACTGTCAACAAAAAGAATTACAATTTTCTTTGCTTGACAAAAAAACGTCTGTAATGTACCATATGAAACATATTAAGACAGTAGGAATTGAATTTTACTCAAAATACGCCGCAAAAAGACGCTGACTCTGTAAATCTCACGCCGGTAAGCGTATAATATAAAAGTAAAAGAAGGATTTCCGCTATTGAAGGAGAATATTTTACTATTATGGAAAAGCAATTTATCTATGCAGATAATGCAGCTACAACAAAAATGAGCGACGTTGCCGTTAGAGCAATGCTGCCCTATCTTCAGGAAATATATGCCAATGCTTCCAGCGTGCACCTTTTAGGTCAGCGCAGTGCAGCAGCTTTGTTTAGCGCACGGCAGCAGGTGGCACAGGTACTTAACTGTGCGCCGAAGGAAGTTTTTTTTACCTCCGGCGGCAGCGAAGCAGATAACCAGGCGCTTATCAGCGCTGCGGCCCTCGGCAAAAAGCAGGGCAAATGCCATATCGTTTCCACTGCCATGGAGCATCATGCTATTTTGCATACGCTTGAAGCGTTGGAAGCACAAGGCTTTACCGTAACACTGCTGCGTCCGCAGGCTGACGGCATCGTCACCGCTACGCAGGTAGCAGAAGCTATTACAGATACCACCTGTCTTATTTCCGTCATGTACGCCAACAACGAAACAGGTGCCATCCAGCCTATACGCGAAATCGGTGCTCTCTGCCGCAAGCGCGGCGTGCTTTTCCATACCGACGCCGTGCAGGCCGCAGGACATCTTACTATTAACGTACAGCGCGATAACATCGATATGCTTTCGCTTTCCGCACACAAATTCCATGGGCCGAAGGGCATCGGCCTTTTATTTGCCAAGAGCAATATCCAGCTCACAAGCCTTATCCGCGGCGGCGGTCAGGAGCGCGGCAAGCGTGCCGGTACCGAAAATCTTCCCAGCATCATCGGACTTGCCACAGCGCTTAAAGATGCACAGGAGCATATGCAGCAAAATACTGCTTATATCACAGGTCTGCGCGATGCTCTGCGCAACGGTTTAGATAAAATTGACGGCGCCGGTTTTAACGGCAGCCGTGAGCATTGCCTGCCCGGTACTGTCAACTACAGCTTTCAGGGAGTAAACGGCGAAACACTGCTTTCGCTGCTTTCTAACGAAGGTATCTGCTGCTCGTCCGGCTCTGCCTGCTCCGCAGGCTCGCTAGAGCCCAGTCATGTACTGCTCGCCCTCGGCCTGAGCCACGAAACAGCGAAAAGCGCTCTGCGCTTTTCGCTGTGCGAATACAATACTATGGACGAAGTTCAAACAATTATAACTAAGGTTACAGAAGCGGTAAACCGCTTACGGAGGTAAAAATATGCTGTCAACAGCTGCCAATTTAATAAATAAGCTCGCCTGTGAGCATGACCTAAGCGACGCAGAGCTGTTGACGCTGATAACAAGCACTGAACCTGACATCAACAAGCTGCTCGCCTGCGAAGCTGATAAACTCCGCCGTCAATATTACGGCGACAAGGTCTATATCCGTGGTCTGATTGAATTCACCAACTACTGCAAAAACAACTGCTACTACTGCGGTATCCGCGCCGGCAACAGCCTCGCGGAACGCTACCGTCTGACGCAGGAGGAAATACTGGCCTGCTGCGCCGAAGGCTATAGGCTCGGCTTCCGCACCTTCGTGCTGCAGGGTGGCGAGGATGCGTATTATACGGATGACAAAATCTGCGCCATCGTCAGCGCCATCCGCAAGCAGCATCCCGACTGCGCCATTACACTGTCCATTGGCGAAAAAAGCCGTGCCGGCTATAAGGCATACTTCGATGCAGGCGCCAACCGTTATCTGCTGCGCCACGAAACAGCGGATGCGGAGCATTACGCCAAGCTGCATCCAGACTGCATGAGCCTGGAAAACCGCAAGCGCTGCCTGTTTGACCTCAAGGAAATCGGTTATCAGGTTGGTTCCGGCTTCATGGTAGGCTCCCCCTACCAGACGCCACAAAACCTTGTCAGCGACCTGCGCTTTCTGCAAAAGCTGCAGCCTGATATGATTGGCATAGGTCCTTACATTACGCATGAACACACACCATTTAAGGATATGACCAGCGGCACATTGAAACAGACGTTGCGCCTGCTGTCTATCCTGCGACTGCTCTTCCCTTACGCGCTGCTGCCTTCGACAACAGCGCTCGGCACCATCCATCCCCAAGGACGCGAGCTGGGGCTGCAGGCCGGTGGCAACGTCGTGATGCCTAACCTTTCTCCGATAGGAGTACGCAAAAAATACGAGCTGTACGCCAACAAAATCTGCACCGGCGAGGAGGCAGCCCAATGCCGTGGCTGTCTGGAGGCACGCGTAAAAATAGCAGGCTATAACATAGTAACCGACAGAGGCGATGTACGCCGCACTTTAGATAAACCAGAAGGAGAAAAATTATGAACAAGAAAGCACTAATCGCTATGAGCGGCGGCGTTGATTCCAGCGTTTCCGCATTGATGATGCTGGAGCAGGACTACGAATGCACCGGTGTAACCATGAAGCTTTTTGCCAACGAGGATATCGGTGTTTCCAAAGCCAACAGCTGCTGCTCCATTGATGATGTAGCAGATGCCCGCAGCGTAGCAACCAGCCTTGGCATGCTTTACTACGTTTTCAACTTTGCCGACCGCTTTGAACGCGACGTTATCGACCGTTTTGTTGACGCTTACGTTAACGGCAGAACACCTAACCCCTGCATTGACTGCAACCGTTATCTGAAATTCGACCAACTTTTCGTGCGCGCACAGGAGCTTGGCTGTGACTATGTTGTCACCGGCCACTATGCGCAAATCAGCTATGATGAAGCCAAAGGCCGCTATCTGCTGCGCAAGGCAGTTGATCCTTTGAAGGATCAGAGCTATGTGCTTTATTCGCTCACACAGGAGCAGTTGGCACACGCTATGTTCCCTCTCGGAGGCCTGTATAAGACACAGGTACGCGAAATTGCCGAAAAGCATGGCTTCGTCAACGCTCAAAAGCATGACAGTCAGGATATCTGCTTTATCCAGACCGGCACCTACGCTGATTTCATCGAAGCACGCCTGGGCAGGAAATTCAATCCCGGTAACTTTGTAGACGAAGCAGGCAACGTGCTCGGCAGACACAAGGGTATTATCCATTACACCGTAGGCCAGCGCAAAGGCCTGGGCTTGGCACTGCCGCAGCCTATGTACGTTAAAGAGATTGACACCAAGAACAACGCTGTTATCCTCACAACAAACGAGGGACTGTTTACAAAAAACGTTACAGCCAAGAACATCAACCTTATCGACTGCGACGCTATCACCGAACCGCGCCGTGTGAAAGCACGCATCCGTTACCATCAGCAGGAGCAATGGGCAACTGTTACCCAGCCTGACGCAGATACTCTGCAGCTCGTTTTCGACGATCCTCAGCGCGCTATCACCAAAGGCCAGTCCGTTGTTATGTATGACGGTGACGTAGTTGTCGGCGGCGGCACAATCGTATAATACCCTGCAAATTAAAAGCATCAGTTGCTACAATAATTGTAGCAACTGATGCTCTTTTATTATACTCGTTCTGAATGAGTAATAATTTTACCAGTTGTCAGCAAAACATTTTTAAGCATGATTAATATTTTCTTTATATATACATTGTCAACACTGACTCGATATGATAGAATATAAACAAGCAGATATAAAGAGAAACAATATTTTTATACCGCTCTAAAATAAGTTTGCCAGAAGTAAGGAGAAATAATATGAAATCATTAAAAGGCACCAAAACCGAAAAGAACCTGTTGGAGGCATTTGCTGGCGAATCCATGGCACGCAACAAATACACCTGGTTTGGTATTGTAGCCCGCAAAGCAGGCTATGATCAAATCGCTGAATTATTTGAGAAAACCGCTAATAATGAAAAAGCTCACGCTTATATGTGGTTCAAGGAATTAGACCAGTTAGGCGATACTGCAGCTAACCTTTTAGCAGCAGCTGAAGGCGAAAACCATGAATGGACCGATATGTATGTAAAAATGGCACAAGAAGCTGAGGAAGAAGGTTTCCCTGAAATCGCAGCAAAAATGCGCGGTGTTGCAGCTATCGAAAAACGTCATGAAGAACGCTATCGTAAACTCTTACAAAACATCGAAGAAATGAAGGTTTTCAGCAAAGACAGCGGCCTGACCATTTGGGAATGCCGCAACTGTGGTCATATTGTAGTCGGCCCCAGCGCTCCGGAAGTTTGCCCTGTCTGCGCTCATCCGCAAGGTTTCTTTGAGGTGCATATGGATAACTTCTAAGCTTATACATCTCCCCAAATGCATAAGAGAAAGTAGAAAAGTGTAGCGTAAAATTTACGTTGCACTTTTTCTTTATTTCCGTTTCAAAACCAATACGCAAATGAAACGCAAATTTTTACGTTTCATTTCTAATGCAACGTGAAAGAGCCGTGCAAATTATGCATGGCTCTAATTTCTTATAATGAATTTTTAGGTTCTAAATTGCAATAAGAAGTTGCACACTTTTTGAAAATTAAGATGCATAGATCT
>ERZ779705.2196-NODE-2196-length-10888-cov-8.242777_pt1 | contig 10888 bp, 8 predicted proteins | sample MGYA00511385_ERZ779705 | MGnify/ENA primary metagenome ERZ779705 (study PRJEB29588, sample SAMEA2145301) | human gut metagenome | biome: human gut; feature: human-associated habitat; material: faeces | place: Denmark | collected 2008/2010 ... | reverse complement strand
AGAGCATCTGCCTTACAAGCAGAGGGTCGGCGGTTCGAATCCGTCAACGCCCACTTTTTTTTAAGAGCAATCATGATTACATGATTGCTTTTTTTATTTCCCAACCAACACAAAGAAACACCTTATTCTCCCACTATTCTTTAAAAGAAGGCTAACACAACAAAAAAGGCAGGAATAATAATTCCCGCCTTTTTGTTTCCTTTCGTATACACCTAACAGCTTCCCCTATAGAACCTCACCGTTTCTTTTTATATAATGCAGAAGATATGACATGATCGATAGAAAATTTACCCGGTCCCGTTATGTACATCAGCACAAATACCACCAGATAAATAAAGGCCAGTTCCTTCACGGCAAACGGATCATTCCCGTGTATCACAAAAAAAGCCATTCCCATTGTAAAGACCATCGGGATCATAGCCAGACGATAAAACGCACCGAATATAAAGCCTACGGAACAAAATACCTCACCGAAAACAGCCAGCCCCAACGACAACGTACTTCCTACACCCAATGGATCCGGGAAAGATTCCGACATGACACTAAAATTCGTCCATTTCTGGATACCATGCGAAAGCAGCAATACTCCGAAAAGGATACGCAACGCCAACAAAAAAAGAGAAAAAGCATTTCCTACCGGCTTGGCAGGAAAAAGAAATTTATAAACCACTGACATAATCTTTGTTCTTTCTTAAATTAGTTATTCATTTATAAAACATAAATAAAAAAGAAAAGTTTACGCGTAACCCCATAAAAAAAGGACTTCCAACACTTGGAAATCCTTTTGTGACCAGGGTGGGATTCAAACCCACGACCTTCAGAACCGGAATCTGACGCTCTATTCAGCTAAGCTACCCAGCCAAAGACAGCGCAAAAGTATATATAATCTTGCAGGAAAACAAATGAACGGGCAAAAAAAGATTACTTTTGATATTTTGCAAGCATCCTAACGACAATCACTTCCATTTTGCAAATAAAAAAAGGCACATAATTGCTATTTTGCCATTAATTAGTATCTTTGCCACGCATTATTCACAAACATAAAGCACAACAAGTATATGAGTTACTTAATTAAACCAGCAGGATATAAGGCTTTATTGAACTTATCGCAGACCGAGATGGGTATCAAAAAGATCAAAGACTTTTTCCAGCAAAACCTGTCTTCCGAATTACGGTTGCGGCGCGTCACTGCTCCGTTGTTCGTTTTAAAAGGGATGGGTATCAATGACGACCTGAACGGAACGGAACGTGCGGTCACGTTTCCGATCAAGGATTTGGACGATGCCAAAGCTGAAATCGTCCATTCGCTTGCCAAATGGAAACGCCTTACTCTTGCTGATTATCAAATCGAAAAAGGCTACGGTATCTATACCGACATGAACGCTATCCGCTCTGACGAAGAGTTGGGAAACCTACATTCTTTATATGTCGACCAATGGGACTGGGAACGCGTCATGGGAGCCGAAGAACGGAATGTAGATTTTCTGAAAGAAATCGTACGTCGCATCTACGCAGCCATGGTACGTACCGAATATCTGGTCTATGAGATGTTCCCTGAAATCCGTCCTACATTGCCCCAGCAAATCCATTTCATACACTCCGAAGATTTATTGCAAAAATATCCGACCTTCACGCCGAAAGAACGGGAAGATGCGATTACGAAAGAATACGGAGCCGTTTTCATTATCGGTATCGGTTGTAAGTTAAGCAACGGAGAGAAACATGACGGACGCGCTCCGGACTATGACGACTGGTCGACAATTGCAGAAAACGGACAAGTCGGATTAAACGGCGACCTGCTCGTCTGGGACGAAGTACTGAACCGTTCGCTCGAACTGTCCTCCATGGGTATTCGTGTGGATAAGGAAGCCTTGCTCCGCCAGTTGGAGATTTGCAACGCGGAAGAAAAAAAAGAACTATATTTCCACAAACGCTTGCTAAACAACGAACTGCCTCTAAGTATCGGGGGAGGTATCGGACAAAGTCGCTTGTGTATGTTTTACCTCCGCAAAGCCCATATCGGTGAAATTCAAGCAAGTATATGGCCGGAAGAAATGCGTCGTGAAGCCCGTGCTGCCGGTATGTACTTGATCTAATTGATAATTAAAAATTGAAAATTGAAAATTAAGGATGGATTATTGATAATTATTTCTGATATTCGCGTAATAAAGAGAATTTCCAATTTCTAATTTTCAATTTTCAATTACCATTATGGACGTCAAGATAGAACAGAGCTGGAAAGAACGATTAAGTTCTGAGTTTGAAAAGGATTATTTCAGCCAGTTGATCACCTTTGTTAAAGAAGAATACCGCCAAAGAACCGTCTATCCTCCTGGTCCCTGTATCTTCAGTGCGTTCGAACACTGTCCGTTCGACAAAGTCAAAGTAGTCATTCTCGGACAAGACCCCTATCATGAACCCGGACAGGCACACGGACTTTGTTTCTCCGTCCAAGACGGGACACCCTTTCCCCCGTCGCTCGTCAACATCTTCAAAGAAATCGAAAGCGATTTAGGCAAACCCATGCCGCAAACCGGCAATCTGCTCCGTTGGGCGGACCAGGGCGTCCTGCTTCTCAATGCAACCCTGACGGTTCGTGCACACCAAGCCGGCTCACACCAGAATAAAGGTTGGGAAGAATTCACGGATGCCGTAATCCACCGCCTGACAGAAGAGCGAAGCCATATCGTTTACATCCTGTGGGGGTCGTATGCACAACGGAAAGGCGCTTTCATCGACGCCTCCCGCAACCTGATATTGAAATCGGCTCATCCGTCTCCCCTCTCCGCTTACCGCGGATTCTTCGGGAACAAGCATTTCAGCAAAGCAAATGATTATCTGATCGCAACCGGACAGACACCAATAGATTGGTAATTATCAATTGACAATTGGAATTACTCCCATTTCTGCCCGTCACGATAGTTGCTGCTCTGGCGCCATTTCAGGTCTTTCAGCAAAGACGAACTTACTGCAATATTGAAGGTATAGGACTTATAAGGTCCCACCGGCACAAAACTGGCAGTCATCTGCCAGCAATGCAGGTCGCGAGTGATATTGCAAGTCATATAGGATATCTTATGCGTATCGAAGTCATAGGTGGCATTAAAGTTAAAACGCCAGTTCTTCGTCGGCTGGATATTACCGTTAAAGCTCAATGCATGTGTAAGCTTGTACTTATATTCGAGCTTGCTCGGGTCAAAGTCTCCATAACGCAATTGCATGCTATAGCTGAACGAAAGGCTCCAGGGCACTTTATTGACCATATAGCCATACGAATCGAACTCACCCGTATCTTTCTTGGCACCACGCAATCGGCCTCCTTCCATTTTACCCTGCTGGTCCCCTTCCTCTCCCGAAGAGATTTGTTCGAATTCCGGATCGTTCGATGCATTGGGGTCTGTCGGAGGGTTGTTGGAATCGTCGTTATTATCTTTCTTGCCGAACAATTTGCCGAACGTATCATTATTAAAGGTATAAGAGAAACTCGTACCGGTCTGGCGCAAACGGCCTAATCCTTTACCGGCCTGCCAACGCGGAATATCCAACCGGCGAACGGTCTTCGTCGCTTCATCGTAGCCATAGGTATAGGTATCGAACGTACCGTTCAGGTTCAATGTATAGCTCTTCGAAAACTTGAGACGCAAGCCTACACTCAAGTCACTCCACTTGAACGAATCGGCCGCCATATTATAACTCATCCCCAACGACAACTTATCGATCAGACTGATCTTACGCTCACCTGTCGAATCGCGATCCGACTTGATCTTCATTTCGAGATTGTTATCTAACTGAAAACTCACGCTCCCCGACTTCCCGTTAGGGGCCGTCCCAAACATACCGCCTTCAAACGGCGAATAAGAGATCTGCTGCGTCTGTCCATATTGATCTTCATACATAAGATCTTTCCAGAAACCATATTTGGAAGCTCCAAAATCAGGCGTATAACTCAACGTTACCGAAGGTTCGAAACGATGACGAATCATCTTGATCTTGTCACCCAAAAACGGCAACGGTTTATAGAAACCATATAGCGTGGTGGAAGCTGAAACGGATGTGCTGTAATCGAATACGCGGTAGAAACCATAAGTCGTATCACGCGCAACCACCTGCTTCTTCTGCATGTCGTATGCTTTTTCCACCTTATTGGTGTACCAACGTTCGGTATAATTGAACGACGGCGAGATATTCAAATACTTGAACAAAGAGAAAGTAGCACTCACCGGAATCTGGTGCTGCATGGCATTCCGCCAATCCTTCACCAAGCTCGACTTGAACAATTTGTCTTCTTTCGTATCGATACTATTACGCAGGTAACCGTTGTAACTCATGGAAATCTTCTCATACCAACGTTCTTTTCCGACCGCATTCTTCCGCTTGAACGGGAAGATACGACTCATCGTAATTGTAATATCAGGCAATGTCAGCGAGATCGTCGAGTCTTTCGAACGCTGGTTCACATTCATGGTAGCCGAAATACTGAACGGATTATTCGGGAAACGCTGTGTTATACTGATACTGGACCCTTTGGTATTCTGGTTCGCATCTGCAAAACCTTGCGAGCCAGGATAGAAGCTGTTCAGGTTATTACGGTCATAACTGCTGGTCGCAAAGTTCACACTCGCCGAGAAAGTCCGGTACGGATTTGCCTTCGGGTCCTGCGAGTGTGTCCAGTTCAGCTTGAAGTCCTTAGACAAGCTATAATCGGGAAGTCCCTTGTCGCCCAAACGGGTAACCAGATAGGAGGCATTGAAACTGCCCGAAAACTTATACCGTTTCCGATAAGAAGAACGAGCCGACAGTCCCCAAGAACCTTTCGTATAGATTTCACCGGTCAAGGCCAGGTCCATATAATCGCTCAACGCAAAATAATACCCGCCGTCGCGCAGATAGAAACCACGCGAACTTTCATCCCCGAAAGTGGGCATGATAATGCCCGAAGAATAAGAGCTCGAAAACGGGAAGAAACAGAAAGGCAGACCGATCGGATAAAGCGGGACGTCCTCAAACACCATATAGACGGGACCCGTCACGATATTTTTCTTCGGGCGGACTTTCGCCTTCGTCATCTGGATATAGAAATGGGGGTGATCATGCTCGTCGCAAGTCGTATACCGTCCCCCCTTCATATTCAGGACATCGTTGTCCATCTTTTTGGTACGTCCGGCCGTCACATAACCTTCGCCTTGTTGCGTGATCACATCTGTGATATATCCTTTTTTCGTACCGAAATTATAGCGCATCGTCTTGGATTCATACTGTTGGTCGCCATCTTTGAAAAGAGGATAGCCGAATTCCTCCCCGATCGAGTCGAGGCCGAAAGTGGCATACACCAGGCTACTGTCCATATTCATCTCGATTTTCTCGGACTGAAGTTCGATTTGTTGATATTTCACATCGCTTTCCCCAAATAGATAAGCCCAGTTCGCTCCCGTCATGATGATGGAGTCTTTCGCCTGGTAAGAAACCGGAGCGTCCAGCCCTGTCTGCTTCTTCGGTACACTGTCTAACGCAAGCACACTATCTTGTCCGGCAGATACGACCGTATCGCCCACAACGGCCATCACGGTATCGGTCGGGGCTATAAGTTCCTGCGCCTCAGTCATCATGTTTCCAGTAAGGAAAAGCAACAAAATAATCAGGCATTTGTATTTCAAAAACATTCCGTCGTTATTTGCAGTGTGTTACAGCGGGCAAATGTATAACAATTTAGCGAGCCAATCCCTTTTTATTCCCCTAAAAAGAGTTTACACCAGTTATCAAACCGTTCGACAGTTTCGTTTCCATACTTCGAAAGGCCCTGTTTTACCTTTTCGACAGATTTTTCTTTGTCCAGTTTCGTTTTGCTGTAAAACTTGTCGGCGTAGCAAATCAGTTGTTCTTCCAAGGTTTCCGGCATAAAGTCCCGGTGCGGAAGAGGCAAACCTCGTTCTTCAATCATTGCCAGCGTAATACCTGTTCCCGTATGCCGTTCGCACACGCGGGCATGGCGGGGATAACCTTCCGCCCGCATCAATTCGGCCCCCAGATAACCGTGGCAAATATATTCCGCATCTCCATGACAATCGATATCGGGAGCATTACAACGGAAAATACCGATATCGTGCAGCATAGCTGCCTCTTCTACAAAGGTAAGGTCAAGATTCATCTCCGGATGCATCCGGGCTATAGCCAAAGCTTTATCTGCCACACTTCTACTATGAATAACCAAAATCCGGTACGCCTCCGAACCTACCGGATAATATTTGGCAATAATATCTAAAGGGTTCATAACAATCAATCGCTTTATTGAGAGACAAAGATACGCAATAAACAAAAAGAATCGTTACTTTTGCAGAAACAAATAGTAAGGAATGAGTCTATGAGAACAGTTATCAGGTATGCCTTCTGGCTGTTAAGCCTGTTCTTAATGTCTGAAATCCAGGCCGTCACTCCACAGAAAGCCCCTCTAAAATTGGGAGCCGAACGTATGGACGTCGTTACCCGTCTGTTGAAAGACAAACAGGTCGGATTAGTAGTGAACCAAACCTCCATCCTCGAAAAGCAGCAGAAGCATTTGCTGGACGCCTTGTTGGAAGAGGGTATCAACATAAAGAAAGTGTTCGCCCCTGAACATGGTTTCCGCGGGACGGCCGATGCGGGAGCCGAGATCAAAGACAGCCGTGACGTAAAAACAGGAGTCCCCATCATATCCCTATACGGAAAGAACAAGAAGCCGACAGCCGAGCAGTTGGCCGGCTTGGACGTGGTCGTGTTCGACATTCAGGATGTCGGAGTCCGCTTTTATACTTACATCAGCACCATGCATTATGTGATGGAAGCCTGTGCCGAAAACGATGTCGAATTTATCGTCCTGGATCGCCCTAACCCGAACGACTTCGTTGACGGTCCTGTCCGCCAGAAAGGATTCGAATCCTTTGTCGGCGTTGACCCATTACCCATACTGCACGGTCTGACGGTTGGCGAACTGGCTTGGATGATCAACAAGGAAGGTTGGCTGAAAAGTACTCCCGACACCTGTAAACTGCATATCGTCAAGATGGAAAACTGGCGTCACGGAGATCCGTACTGGTTACCGGTAAAGCCCTCTCCCAACCTGCCGAACGACCAGTCGATCCGTCTCTACCCTTCACTCTGTTTCTTCGAAGGGACCAATATCAGTGTCGGTCGCGGGACCTATTATCCATTCCAGATATTGGGAGCACCCGATGCCAGATACGGAGATTTCACCTTTACGCCCACCTCCTTGCCAGGTTTCGACACGAAACCGTTGCATAAGGACAAGGAATGCTACGGCACGGACTTGAGAGAATATCCCTTTACCGGGGGATTGACGCTGAAATTCCTCCTTGATTTCTATAATAAAGCAGGCAACGACCAAGCTTTTTTCTTCACCCGCCCACAATGGTTCGACCTGCTTGCCGGGACAAAAGAATTACGTTTCCAGATTGTCCGCGGCTTAAAGGAGAACGAAATACGCGCAAGTTGGCAACCGGCATTAAATAAATATAAGAAAATCAGAAAGAAGTACTTGTTATATCCCGATTATCGTTAACTTTGAACGGTTTTTTAAAACATACGGGTACAATTGATAAGTGCTTCTTCCTTGAAAATACATATATACATAGCGATATTGATATTGGCCCTTTGTTTTCCGCGTGAAGCAAAGGGTTCCTCCGATAAAAAAGGGAAGGAACTGTTTAATGTCCTTGTCATACAGTCATACAATCAAAGCCTGAGTGCCTACTCCAAGTTCGACAAGCTGCTGCACGAGGAACTGGAGGAAAAGCAGATATACTCTTCCATCCACACATTCTACCTGGACTGCGAACGCTATAATGCCACAGACGAAGAAGCCCGGATGTACTCCTTTCTCGACACTTTAAGTTTCAAACCGGACATCATCATTTCCAATGACGATCAGGCTACCTATACTTTAATGGCCTGCAACCATCCGCTCGGCAAGACGATTCCGGTTGTCTTTTCAGGTGTCAACTTTCCCAACTGGGAACTATTGGAACAGCATCCCAACTTCACGGGTTATTGGGACAAGCCTGAATATCTGAAAAACATACAACTGATCGAAAAACTATACGGAAGATCAAAAATACTGATCTTCAAAACGAAAGAATTCATCGGCAGAAAAGCGTTCGAAACGTTGATGGACAATATCCAGGGACATGGAATAGCTGTTTACGAAGGATTGTATCAAACAAGGCCCCAAACTACTTCCACGGAAATCCAGCCCGGCAAAGAAGGCGCTTCTGCCTTATATACGACCTCAACAGCCAACCTGACCGCCCGCCAGCTTCTTTGGGTATTTGAAGACAAGCCTTACACCGCCTGCATACAAATCATTCTCGACTTCAATGTCCTGACCGTCGGACGCCTGGCCAATGTGCCGAACTTCACAGTCATTAACAACGGGTTCAACGACAACAGAGGGATCACCGGTGGCTATTTCACTACCTTGCAAATCCAGGCTGATTGTGTTGCCCAAACAGCTGCCCGCATCCTGAAAGGCACTTCTCCAAATGACATTCCTATCGTAGAAAGCCCCAAAACATTTGCTTTCGACTGGAAAGAGATGCAACGTTTCAACATACGGTTGAGCGATCTGCCACAGGGAAGCATCATCTATAACATGCCACTGGAAGTCCGTTACCTAAACTATATTATTGCAGGCGGAATCCTGCTCGTCATAGCAATCGTCTATATCATCCTTCACCTCATTTACATGTACTACCGCGAAAGCGAACGGAAAAGGCAGGTGCAACTCCGGTTGATCGAAGAGAAAGAGCGAGCCGAAGAAGCCAATAAGATGAAATCGGCATTCCTCGCCAACATGAGCCATGAGATACGCACACCGTTAAATGCGATAGTCGGTTTCACCAACCTATTACAAGACGAAAAGGAATTGACCGATGAAGAAAAAGACCTTTTCCGCAATACGATCAACAAAAACAGTAATCTGCTGCTGAAACTGATTAATGATATCCTGGAACTCTCGCACATTGAGTCGGGACGGATGTCTTTCGCTTTCGACGATTGCTCTCTAAACGAACTGTTAGAAGAGATCTACCAGACACATCACCTGCTTATGCCGTCGAATATCCGTTTCCTGAAAGAATTCCAAGAAACGGAACTTATCATTCATGTAGACCGTTTCCGGTTCACGCAAGTGATTACGAATTTCATCAACAATGCCGTCAAGTTCACCACTAAAGGGCACATCCTGTTAGGAGCTGTCTATAAGAAGGAGGAGAAAGAAGTTCATGTCTTTGTCGAAGATACAGGAAAAGGCATGTCGGAAGAGGCCCAGAAGAAAGTGTTCGAACGTTTCTTCAAGGTGGACGAATTTGCACAAGGTACCGGACTGGGCCTATCGATCTGTCAAACCATCGCCGAGCGCCTGGAGGGGCGAATCACCCTTTCTTCCCAGGAAGGAAAAGGCAGCCGCTTCACCCTGATCATCCCTTGCAGGCCGAAATAAAAAAGGCGGCCCGTCACAACCGGAACCGCCTTCCAAACATTTCACAATGAAAGTCACTTCTTTTCAATTACCATCAATTTGGTATTGTCCGTGCCATATAAAGCGATTTTATTGACCGGTTTCACCTCACCTACTGCATCAAAGCGAACGACTTTATCCAAAGCCTGCAACAATTCACGCTCACCACTCATATCCGGACAAGCCATACGCGTTGTCGCAACCTGCGGGAATTTAATGATATTCTTGCGGGAATCGCTGTATTCGATCTGCCCCATCATCCGATTGCATCCAGCTCTTCCGGAAAGGGAATGGCGAGCCACGTCGAACTCGATGACTTGATTCGTCTCGGCAGGATTCAACACCTTGCCGTTCAATTCGACAATATTCCAACTACCATCCAGGTCGGAGAAAGTCGCTTCCACACCTTTTTTCGCCTTACAAGAAGCAAAGATACCGATACTCAACGCCGCAAGACAAAGATACATGTACTTCTTCATTTCTATCCAATTAGTTTTTTGACAAAACCATCAACACGTTACCGTCAGCATCGACCAGCAACATTTCATTTTCGGACTGGCCGGCCTTCACACCTTTCACGTTTCCCATAGCTTTCAAGATCGCATCTTCGATCTCCATATCCGGACAAGCCATCATGGTAGTGGCTGCGGGGTTGATCGTGATGGAAGAAATATCCTGGTCGTCCAGCACGACAGTCGAATTAAAGATATTACATCCGGCATTACCGTGAACTTTATTATCTTTCATATCAAACTCCATATTGGGCAAACCTTCTTTCAGTATTTTTTCTCCTTTTACTTCCACAATATTCCATTTACCTTCCAACTTCTTTGCATCCGTTTTGACTTCAGAGCAAGAAAACAACATCCCGACAAAAGCAGGAATCATCAAAAGTGTCAAAATAGCTTTTTTCATTTTTTACTTTTTCATTTATAATAATCACTCGTAAATATAAGACGCCGAATCATTGCAAAAAGTTCCCGACAAGCTCATTATTTAATATTCATTAACCATTCTTACACCCCATTCACAGCTTGTATTGTATTTAAAGGGGTTAAAAAACCACAGAGGAACCGGCAAAGCCGGGAACAATCATCTATTCATCAGCTAAAGCAGACGGCAAAAGAGAGCTTGCGGCACGAGGTTCAGCCTTACCCGTTAGTTCACCGGTAAATCTGCATTTACGGTTCAAACTTATCAGTACTATAATGAATTAAAAAAAACAACTATCATACTATCATGTTTCTTGTATATAACTTGAACATCATAACATATAGGCATGACAGTTTCCTTTTTAACTATCATGCAACTATCATAAATCAGCAGTTTAACCATCATTTTAGCCGTTTTACCCGAAACAGATACACTCCAAAAGTGTTA
>ERZ779705.2194-NODE-2194-length-10897-cov-3.140657_pt1 | contig 10897 bp, 7 predicted proteins | sample MGYA00511385_ERZ779705 | MGnify/ENA primary metagenome ERZ779705 (study PRJEB29588, sample SAMEA2145301) | human gut metagenome | biome: human gut; feature: human-associated habitat; material: faeces | place: Denmark | collected 2008/2010 ... | reverse complement strand
AGAATTTAGGGCTTTCTGACATTATACAGTTTATGGTTGCGTCAAACGGGGCGGAACTTTATGATGTTTCCGACGGAGAAGAAAGAGGTTTTTTTAAACTCGATGTAAATACAATTTTTGAGATAATTGATACATATAAACATTTTGATTTAAATCCCTATGTTTATCAGGGAGGGGATTGTTATGCGGTAAGAAACGATTCTACTATTGAGAGGGCGGCGAAAAATAATTTTCTTGGTATTCATCTGTGTGATATGAGAAAAGAGGTCACAACCCCTCAAAGTAAACTTGTATTAAGCACGCCACCTGAAAAAATGAGTGATGTGGAAAAATTTTATGAGGCACATAAATCTGAAAAGTATCGTGCATTTAAATCACAGACTGATATGTTTGAATTTGTCCACCCGGAGTTGTCAAAAGTATATGGGATTAAATATTATTGTGAAAAATATGGATATGATATTTCAAAAGTTATTGCATTTGGAGATACTACAAATGACCTTGAAATGGTTGACGAGTGCGGTGTCGGTGTTTGCATGTGCAACGGGACTGATGATGTGAAATCCGTTGCCGATATTATTACTGAGTTCAGCAATGATGATGACGGACTTGCAAAGGAACTTGAAAAATTATTATGATGCAAGGGTTAAAAGCAGATGTAATATTAGGAGTGTATAAAATTTTTTGGATAGAGAAAAGAGGGATGGTATGGTTTGTATAAAGGCAAATGATGAGATTGTTAAAGTTTACCAAAGAATAATAACAGCGATGAGAGAGCGCGTAGAGTGGAACGGGGACATTATTATACGAAAGAATACTATGATACTTGTAGGAAGAGTGCGCTCAATGTATTTTGAACTTGCGACAAGAAGAGTTTATTCGGATATTGAAGAATTGGACTTTGACATGGCAAATGCATTTGAAATGGGAAATAATAAACTTATTACCAATATTATAAATATGCTTTTATATCCGTTTGGCAAGTGGGGAGCTATAAAGGGACTGAATGTTGAGCAGGATTACATGGTTCTTGCTGCACTTTTTTCGCAGATTTATAAAGAGATAGATGTAGAGACATATTTTACAAAGACAAGTTTTAAATTTTTTATAAACGGTATTCAGATTACATTTGAAGATGCAATGGAAAAGTGTATTGATTACATACAAAAACAGCGTGAGATAAAGAATGAAGCCGAAAAACCCAAAGAGGGCAGCGGTAAAAACGAGACAGAAAAAAATACTAAAGAGGGTAGCGGTAGAAACGAAACAGAAAATAATGTTAAAAAGGATGGAGGCATAAACAGGGCAGAAGAGGACAACGAAGATACAGCCGGAATAAATGTCGAAGAGGAAAGAAAAGGTGCGGGTTTGTGGCACAATATGAAATGGAGTTCTGGAAAATTTCAGTTTAACCGTGAAGATGTTGATAAAAAATATGCAAATTCCCACAGGATAGGAAATAATTTTTACATGGTTCCGTATGAATGTCCGGATTGTGGGGAACACCTGCATATGGTTGTCTATCCTCAGAGAAAAGAAAATGTCATAGATACTGATGACGGGCGTGTTTACATAACAAGAGCTTATACATGTGACAACTGCAAAAAATTTTATACGGCAAAGCCGGGGAAACTTTTAAGAGAAGGTGATGCATATGTTCTTGATTTTGACAATGATGAATATGCGGCAAGAGATTATGTACTGCTTTTAGGAAAAAAAGGTTCAAAAACGGGAAACTGCAATTTTAATATGTATGAGGCAGATTATGAAGAGAATGTATCGTCATTGGGAAAAAGACTTAGTGAGCGATGCAGAAAAATGGAGCTTTTGACAGATGAGGAACTTGAACAGATACTTGTCCAGATGGACGAAGGATTCTTTTCTGATTATGAAAAGGAGAGATTTCTTGCGATAATAGAGCAGGAACTTGAGTATCGTGAAAAGATGCGAAATAAAAAAATGGGAGAGTTTGGCAGAAGAAGTGATGAGAGGGAGGATGATGAAAAGGAAAATGAAGAGGAAAATGAAGAGGAAAATGAAGAGGTAAAGGATGATAATTTGTTTGCCGGAGAAGGTTTATCAGAAGAGAATACAGAAAAAAGTAAAGGCAAGGGTATATTTTTCGGAAGAAATGCTAAGAAAAAGGAAAGTAAAACATTGTCTGAGCCTGATTTAAAAAATAAAGATACTGAGGAAAGTAAAACCGGCAGTGAAGAGAAATCAGTATTAGGAACAGAAAATAAAACGATAAAAGAATGTGATAAAGAAAACATTAGGGAAAATGAGATAATAAAGGATAATTGTAAACGTGATAATAAAGAAATTGAAGAAACAAAAGAAAACGAAACAATAAAAGAAAACAAAACAATAAAAGAAAATGACAGTCATGAAGATAACGCAACTGAAATAAAAAGAACAGAGCAAAATCAAAAAGAGGAAAATATAAAAAACGGTGAGTCTGCTAAAAAGGAGTCTAAAGTAAATGATAAAAAGCCGGCAGACAGCAAAGCGGCAGACAACAGGGCATCATTTTTTGACAGGATAACAGATGAGAGCAGGACAGCAAAGTATTCGGAGATAGTTGAAAATATTAAAAAGGTTAAGGCATCAAATGGAAGTGAGCAAGAGAAAAATCATTATATTGAAGTGCTGACAAAGCTTTGCAAGGCGGCAGCAAAAAGAGAAATAGAATATATGCTTTCACATCTTCCGGGAAATATAAATTTTGACAGATATAAAAGAACAAAAGAAAAACTTATGACATATACGCAGATAGATGTCAGTCCATATATAAAAATTGTTGATACAAAACGTGATAAAGTTGAGTTTGATGAATTAAATAAGCTTGTGGGCAGTGTTGACAGAGATAACAGGAATGATTTGCTGGAAATGATGGAGAAAATAAAAAACGGAGAGTACGAGAAACGTAATTCTGACAGATTTGTGGAGGGACTTAGAAAGCGTGTTTATGCGATTGATGAGGCAAAACTCAGGGGAATATGTCCAAATCCCGATAATATAACATTTGATGAGGGCGTTAAGGCACTTAAAGAGATTGAAAAAGGAATTTTTCTGCCTGAACTCAAATCAAATATGCTCCAGCTTATAGACAAGAAACTTACGGCATTAAAAACGGAGGAATGTGAGCTTCTTGTAAAAAAACTTAAACGTGATCTTGACGGAAAAATATCGGACATGTCAAAGCTTCATTTTTATGACATCAGGAAAATGAGAGAGGAAGATAAAGGTGATAAGGAAATTTCGTTTGTAAAGGTTGCAGTAAGCACATACGCTTATGCGACAGGCACATATGAGTATCCGGTTGTCATATGTGATTCATCAATGTTTGGAAGCGGAAAAGAGGGATTTATAATTACACCTGACCATGTATTTTACAAGGGACTTATAAAATCAGGTTCTATAGATGTGAAAAATATAAATAGGGTATTTTCAGAAAAGAAAGGTCTTATGATTGAACATTCTTCAAAAGGAAATGTAAAAATGCCGTGTACACTTAATAAGAACGATGAAAAAAACATGGCAGAGGTACTTGATGGCTTTGTTGATTATCTGAAAATGAAACCGGAATCAAGAAGTATTGAATATATGTCAAAGCAGGAGCATGAGGTGAAGTGCTGTTACCGCTGCGGCCACGTATTTACAAAGGGTAACATATGCCCAAAATGCGGAAGCAGATTTGAACAATAAAAGGACTTAATCGGTTGACAATCGTCATGAATATGGTACAATGTAGTAATGAAAACTACATGAGATGGAAATTGACACAAAGTCAATTGAAATTTGAATAAATGACTAAAACGGATTTGCCGTTTAATCAATAAGTTGAACAAATCGGAATATGGAGGATTTGCCATGGATTATCAGATAATCAGTGACAGCTCTTGCGACCTGAAGCAGAGTTTAAGAGAAAAATACGATATAGAAGTTGTACCTTTTTATATATCATTTGACGATAAAAATTATCAAAAAGAAGTGGAAGAAATTGCAATAGATGATGTTTACAGGAAAATGGTTGATTTTCCAAAACAGTATCCTAAAACTTCACTGCCATCAGTACAGAATTATGTGGATGCTTTTACTCCTCATGTGAAAGAGGGCAGAGCTGTTATTTGTGTATGTATTACGACATCTTTAAGCGGTTCATACAATTCAGCGTGCAATGCAAAAGAGATTGTTTGTGAAGAATATCCCGATGCAAAGATTACGGTTATTAACTCACTCGGTGCGACTGTATTGCAGGGGCTTTTTGTAATAGAAGCGGCAAAATTAAAGAAGTCCGGAGCGACTTATGAGGAAGCGGTAGAAAAACTTACATCACCGGAGTACCTTGCAACAGGAAGAATATTTTTTACCGTAGGAAATACGGATTATCTTAAACATGGCGGAAGAATAGGGAAAGTGGCAAGTGTAGCGTCAAGCGCATTGAATTTAAAACCAATAATTACGCTTAAAGACGGTTCAATAGACGCATCCGGCATAGCGAGAAGTCGCAAGAAATCAATACTTAAAACATATGATTTATTTAAAAACTATTTTGCAGAAAATGGCGAAGACCCAAATGATTATGTTTATGCTGTAGGGTATGGATATGACAGGGAAGAGGGACTTGAATACAAGAAAGAGTTTGACAAAGTTATGAGTGAATTGGGACTCAAAGAGGAAACTAATATTGCGCATATCGGTGCAACAATATGTGTTCACACAGGGCCTTATGCCATAGGTGCAGGTCTTATTAAGAAAATTATTTAAAAAAATTTAGGAATATTATTTAAGAAAAAAACTTGAAAAAATCCTGACATGATGTTATAGTGTGTTAGGATTTTTTTGATACGGAGGTGAATTTCATGGACAGTAATGACAGTTTTGGACGAAGTATTAACAACAGTGTTTTATATCGTGAGCAAGTGGCATGGCTGTCGCATGAGATTTTTAGCCATGTTTATAAATGATGCACATTTTGTTGAAATAGTTATGTGATTTCATAAATATTGTTCATGTAGAAAGCACTGTTTAGGGTGCTTTTTTATGTTATAGAAAACATACATTTTGCGGAGGTGTTACACATGAACAGAAAATATTTTGATATCATAAACATTATAAGAAAGAATAAAAATGACAATGAAATTTTGGAATGTCTGTCAAATTATCATGAAAATGATATAGCGGATATAATAGCACAGCTTACAGCAGATGAGCGAAAAAGAATATACGGTCTGCTTGGTTTTCAGAGAATGGCAGAGATATTTGTATATCTGGATGAACCGGAAAGATATTTGGAAGAAATTTCGATTGAAGATGCGGCAAAGATAATCTCATTTATGGATTCGGATGATGCGGTTGAAATTCTTGAAAAGCTTGATACAGATACAAAAAATGAGATAGAAAAAAGACTTGATGATGACGCGGCGGCAGACGTGAAAATGCTTCTCTCATATGATGAAGATGAAATAGGCAGATATATGACGACAAATTATGTCTGCATAAAGAAAGGGCTTTCGGTAAGACAGGCGATGAGTGAACTTGTCCGTCAGGCCGGTGAAAATGACAATATAATGACTATTTATGTTGAAGACGAGTTGTCGAGGTTTGCCGGTGCAATAGATTTGAAGGATTTAATTACGGCTAGGGAAAATGATAACCTTGAAGAGATAGTTATCAACTCTTATCCTTATGTGACAGACCATGAGTTGCTTGATGAATGTATAGAACAGATTGTAGATTATTCGGAAGATTCAATTCCTGTATTGTCAAAGGAAAAACAGCTGTTAGGCGTAATAACATCGGAAGACATTGTTGATATTGTCGATGATGAAATGGGAGAAGATTATGCTAAACTGGCAGGTCTTACAGCAGAGGAAGATTTGAAAGAGACAACTGTTCAAAGTATGAAAAAGAGACTGCCATGGCTGATAATACTTTTGTTTTTGGGTGTTTTGGTATCATCAGTTGTGGGAATGTTTGAAAATGTGGTAGCGGTACTTCCGATAGTTATATGTTTTCAGTCACTGGTACTTGACATGGCGGGAAATGTCGGAACACAGTCACTTGCTGTTACTATACGTGTTTTGATGGATGAAAATCTTACCGGAAAACAAAAACTGTTTTTGCTCGTTAAGGAAATGAGAGTTGGTCTTTTAAACGGTGGAATACTCGGTGTTATGGCACTTACATTGCTGGGAGTATATATCCATATGTTTAAAGGATATAGTCTTATGGGAGCGTTTGCAATTTCAGGATGTGTAGGTGTTTCACTTATGGCTGCGATGTTGATTTCAAGTATGGTGGGGACTGTAATTCCAATGTTTTTCCACAAGATTAAAATTGATCCGGCAGTAGCATCGGGTCCACTTATTACAACGGTAAATGACCTTGTTGCCGTTGTAACTTATTATGGTCTTGCGTACATTTTTTTGATACAATTGTAATATATAACAAGTATCCGGATTTGGAAAGAAGGTGAAAATTTTGACATTACAGCAGCTAAGATATGTGACTATGGTTGCAAAAACGGGAACGATTACCGAGGCAGCAAATAAACTGTACATTTCACAGCCAAGCCTTACGAGTGCGATACATGAACTTGAAAATGAGATGAATATTGTCATTTTCAGAAGAACCAACAAAGGTGTAAGCGTAACAAAGGAGGGCGAGGACTTTTTGGGATATGCCAGGCAGGTGCTTGAGCAGGCAGCAATTCTCGAAGATAAATACAAGAAAAATTCAGGCGGGAAAAAACAGTTTTGTGTTTCAACACAGCACTACTCATTTGCGGTAAACGCATTTGTGGATTTGATTAAAAAATATGGTCAGGATGAATATGATTTTTCGATAAGGGAAACCCAGACATATGAGATAATAGAAGATGTTGCGAAAATGAGAAGTGAACTTGGAATACTTTTTCTGAATGATTTTAATGAGACAGTCATAAATAAAATTTTAAAAAGTCATGAACTTGAATTTACGCAATTATTTGTGGCAAAACCGCATGTGTTCATAAGCAGAAAACATCCACTTGCAGATAAAAAGATAATTACGAACAGTGAACTTGAACTGTATCCGTATCTTTCGTTTGAACAGGGAGAGCATAATTCATTCTATTTTTCGGAGGAAATTTTTTCGGCATCTGAGAGAAAGAAAAATATACGAGTGAGGGACAGAGCAACACTGTTTAATCTGCTCATAGGACTAAACGGTTATACAGTTTGCAGTGGAGTTATAGACAAAAAGTTAAACGGTAAGGATATAATAGCTGTACCGTTAGCGGATGAGGGGGATATGCGCATAGGTTATATTATGCATAAGAAAGGTATGCTTAGCAGGCTTGGAGAGACTTACCTTGAGTCTTTGAAAAAATATTTAGGATGATTTTTTATCACTTGATATAGTTTAAAACTATGGATAACCTCTTTCTTTATGTATTATACGATTGCGGGAAACTTAATTATAATAAACGTACTGAAAAGAAGCTGTTTTTCTCAGAGATTGAGGGGGAGCAGTTTTTTGGAGTATTTGGGATAGAGATTGCTTAAATGGAGGTTAGAGATGAAAACATCAGTTATTGGTTTCCCGAGAATCGGAACATTGAGAGAGCTTAAATTTGCTTCTGAAAAATATTTTAGAAATGAAATTGATGAGGAGCAGTTGAAACAGACAGCGGCTGAATTGAGAAAGACACACTGGAACCTGCAGAAAAGTGCAGGCATTGATTTTATTTCAAGTAATGATTTTTCATTTTATGATATTGTGCTTGACACAGCAGTATTGCTAAATATTATACCGAAGAGATATAAAGAACTGGGGTTGTCAGAACTTGATACATATTTTTCGATGGCAAGAGGATATCAGGGAGAACATGGTGATGTTAAAGCACTTGCAATGAAGAAATGGTTCAATACAAATTATCATTATATTGTGCCAGAAGTTGAGGATGATACACAGATAAAACTGTCAGGCGACAAGCTTTGGAATGAATATGACGAAGCAGAGGAACTTGGAATTGTAACTAAACCTATGATTACAGGTGCATATACAATGTTAAAATTGTGCAGATATACAGGAAATAAATCGGCAGCAGATTATGTAGACGACATTGTGAAGGTATACAAAGAACTGTTACAGACATGTGGGAAAAAGCAGATTGCATGGGTTCAGTTTGATGAGCCGGCACTTGTACTTGACATGAGTGACGAGGATAAAAAATTATTCCATGAAATTTATGATGCGTTACTTGCTTGCAGTACAGATACAAAAATATTACTGCAGACATATTTTGGAGATATACGTGATATTTATAAGGATGTTATAAAAATGTCATTTGCAGGAATCGGAATTGATTTTATTGATGGAAAACAATCGTATGAACTTGTTTCAAAATTTGATTTTCCAAAGGATAAGGTGCTTTTTGCAGGTCTTGTAAACGGTAAGAATATCTGGAAAAATCATTATGACAAAACATTAAAGATTGTAAATGAATTAGCAGATAAAGGTATTGACACAGTGATTTCAACATCATGCTCGCTACTTCATGTGCCATATACATTAGGGAATGAAGAAAAGCTTTCAAAAGAGTATACTGTATATTTTTCATTTGCTAAGGAAAAGCTTGTTGAACTTAATGAGCTTGGAAAGCTTGCAGACAAGAAAAATTATTGTGATGATGAGGTATACAAGAAAAATCATGAACTTTTCAACGGAAACAGAAATTGTACAAATGCAAATGTAAGTGAGCGTCTTTCAAAGGTTAAAGAAGATGATTATATAAGACTTCCAAAGAGAAGCGAGCGTCAGAAACTTCAGAAGGAAGAATTTAAGCTTCCTGAACTTCCAACTACTACAATAGGTTCGTTCCCGCAGACAAAGGATGTAAAGGCAAACCGTTCTGCATTTAAGAGAGGGGAAAAGACAGAACAGGAGTATATTGAATTTAATAAGAAGAAGATTGCCGAATGTGTAAACTGGCAGGAAGAAATCGGAATTGATGTACTTGTGCATGGCGAATATGAGCGAAATGACATGGTAGAATATTTCGGAGAGTCGCTTGGAGGATTTTTGTTTACGCAGAAAGCATGGGTTCAGTCGTATGGAACAAGATGTGTTAAACCGCCTATCATATGGGGAGATGTGTACAGAGATAAGCCTATAACAGTAGAATGGTCAGTCTATGCACAGTCGCTTACAAAGAAGCTTATGAAAGGTATGCTTACAGGGCCTGTTACAATACTTAACTGGTCATTCCCTAGAGAGGACATATCTATAAAAGAGTCAATATCACAGATTGCGTTAGCAATAAGGGATGAAGTTCTCGACCTTGAAGCAAATGGCATAAAAGTGATACAGATAGATGAGGCGGCTTTAAGAGAAAAACTCCCACTTAGAAAAACAGACTGGTATAAGGAATATCTTGATTTTGCAATACCTGCATTTCGCCTTACACATAGCGGTGTAAAGCCTGAAACACAGATACACACACATATGTGCTACAGTGAATTTACAGACATAATTCCTGCGATTGATGATATGGATGCGGATGTAATTACATTTGAGGCATCACGCTCAGACCTTCAGATATTGGATTCACTCAGGGAAAACAATTTTGAGACAGAAGCAGGTCCCGGAGTATATGATATTCATTCACCTAGAGTACCGTCAGTCGAGGAGATAACAAATGTATTAAAACTTATGCTCACAAAGATAGAAAGAGATAAACTTTGGGTAAATCCTGACTGTGGATTAAAGACAAGAGGAATTAAAGAGTCAGATGCAAGTCTTAGAAATATGGTGCTTGCAGCTGAAAGATTAAGAGAAGAAGCATAAAATGATTTGATGTAACAGTAAAAAAGTATATAAAAATAAAACTGCTTGGGTTGTTTGGAATATAGGAAAGATTGTAGTGTGGCAGAGAGTTTCGCTTGCGGAACTCTCTGTTGACGTTTATAATAAACATAATTTAAGTTACGGATATTCAGGAAAATTGTATGATACATCTGATATTACTAATGATAATGTATTGGGAGTTTTTGATTATATATTGAGAGGGGAAAATGTATGCGTAAAATAAGTATAGGAAAGCAGGATTATGAATCGTTAATAACATCAGGATGCTTTTATGTAGATAAAACATATTTTATAAAAGAATGGTGGGAATCACAGGATGATGTGACACTTATAACCCGACCGAGAAGATTTGGAAAAACATTGAATATGAGTATGTTGGAATGTTTCTTTTCAAATAAATATGTGGGCAGAGGTGATTTGTTTGAGGGGTTGTCGATATGGAATGATGAAAAGTACAGACAGCTTCAGGGGACATATCCGGTGATATTTATTAGTTTTGCAGGGGTAAAGCAAAATAATTATTCAGATACAGTAAAAAAAATAAAAAAGTGTATAGTTGAGTTGTACAATAAATATGACTATATAATGGAAAGTGATATTTTTAATAATAATGAAAAAGAGTTGTACACACTTATAAAAGATACTATGGATGATGTCACTGCACAGGGAGCATTAAATACTCTTTCAAATTATTTGAGCAGATATTATAAAAAGAAAGTAATAATTCTTTTTGATGAATATGATACTCCAATGCAGGAAGCATATGTAAACGGATTTTGGAGTGAACTTGTTGATTTTATACGAAGTTTATTTAATTCAACTTTTAAAACGAATCCATATTTAGAACGTGCGGTTATGACAGGTATTACTAGAATATCAAAAGAAAGCATTTTTTCAGATTTGAATAACCTAAATGTCATCACGACCACATCTGATGAGTATTGCACAAGTTTCGGCTTTACGGAAAATGAAGTTTTTGCGGCATTAGATGAGGCTGGCTTGTCGGAAAAAAAGGATGATGTGAAGCTTTGGTATGACGGAT
>ERZ779705.2193-NODE-2193-length-10898-cov-17.325925_pt1 | contig 10898 bp, 11 predicted proteins | sample MGYA00511385_ERZ779705 | MGnify/ENA primary metagenome ERZ779705 (study PRJEB29588, sample SAMEA2145301) | human gut metagenome | biome: human gut; feature: human-associated habitat; material: faeces | place: Denmark | collected 2008/2010 ... | reverse complement strand
CGTATACCAAGTGGAAACCGTGGCGCAAGAAGATTTCTTTCAGGCGGCGGGCACGCTCACCGTATACTTTCACTTCATCAAGGAAGTTGTATTGACCTTCATTGGCTGCTTTAAGCATGGCGGCAAGAGCATACTGCGCAGAGTGGCTGGTGCCGGAGGAGAGCGCATAGAGTACGCGGTGGATGAATACTGTGCCGAAGGTGCCGCCGCCGTAGCGTTGTGTCAACCCGGGATAGGCCCGATGATACAGTTTGTCCGAAATGCAGCTGACACCGATACGTTGACCGGCATAGCTGAAAGCTTTGGAACCGGAAATGAGCAGCACGTAATAGTCCGTATAGTGTGCCACAGAAGGTTGGTAAGGCGCTTGGAACGGTTTGCTCAAGTCTTGGCGGAAGTCCATGGCAAAGTAGGCGAGGTCTTCCAGCACAATGACGTCATATTGGGTTGCCAGTTCGCCGATGATGCGCAACTCTTCTTCTTTCAGGCAAATCCAGCTGGGGTTGTTGGGATTGGAATAGACGATGGCGGAGATATTGCCTTTGCTGAGGTAACTTTCCAGCTTCGCTTTCAACTTGTCGCCACGGTAGTCATATACGTCAAAGGTTTCATATTTCTGTCCCATCACGACCAACTGCTGCTTCTGTACCGGGAAACCGGGATCGATGAAGAGAATGGTATCCTTTTTCTCATCGCATTGGCTACATGTGAGAAATGAAGCGAAAGTTCCTTGCATGGAGCCGGTAACTGGTACACAACCTTCGGGGGCTACATCTACATTGATAAAGGCTTTGATGAAACGTGCTGCTTCCTCTTTCAAGGCGGGAAGTCCGTTGATGTCCGGGTAGAGGCTGGCAATACCATTCTGCAATGCCTCCACCTCTGCCTGTACGCCGACGGTTGAGGGGGGGAGTCCGGGTACACCCATTTCCATTTTTATGAATTCCACACCCGATGCCGCTTCGGCATTGGCTGCAATGGCTTTTACTTCACGGATGGTTGCTTTGGCAAAGTCTGTGATATGAAAATCTGCGATAGTTTCATCTATCAACTTACGTTCAATAGGAGTATTTCTCATGATTTCAATATTAATTTAGTTTTGCAAAGGTAACATAAATCTCTTATAATCAAGCTTTGTTAAAAAAAAGATGATTTTTTTTCTTTCAATCTATTGCAGATATAAGAATTTTGTCTACCTTTGCAACCGCAATCGAGAGAGATGGCAACAAAGAAATGAAATAATGGTGCGTTAGTTCAGTTGGTTAGAATACATGCCTGTCACGCATGGGGTCACGGGTTCGAGTCCCGTACGCACCGCTTAAGGAAAACAAGTGATAAGATAATCCTCTGAGAATCAACATCTCGGAGGTTTTCTTTTTTCTGATACTCCCCCTCTTACTCCCCCGATCTTTTATACTCATTTAACCTGTTCCTGTTAAAGGCTGTGAAGAATATGTCCCAAAAATCCTTCGTAATGTTTTTCCGGCATGGACTACCGACCTTTCGTTACTATCCAAATAATCTTCCGTTCGCTTTTCTAACATCACTCAAAGACGTTTTAAATATCATTTGAACATAACGTCTGTTTCTTCTCCATTGGAATATACACCATGATACACTTTTTATTCCCAAAGCGTTCCCAGAATGTTCCCAGAATCCCAATATTTTGCATTACCGTAAAAAAAAATAATTGTATATAATTTACTGATAAGCAATGCTTTGATATAATAAGCATATGAGTTTGTGGCTGTTCCCAAGTAAATCATCCCTTTATTTCCCATCTTACCTTTGCTACGTCATTAAGACAAAAAGTATAACGAACTAAAAATTTAAAAAAGATGGCACAGCAAAAAAATGAAGTACAATCGTTGTTAGAAAAAGCGATGTTCCAAGCAACTGTTGCAGATTTTTGGATGGCCGGCCTGGAGCTGGGAGTAATAAAAACAAATCAAAGGGATGAAGCGTCTCCGAAAGAGGTTTGTTCCGGTATCCCCCAATTCATAATAGGGGTAAAGGGACTTGCTGGATTCTTTGGTACTTCCGTTTCAACAGTCAACCGTTGGAAAGCTTGTGGTCTGCTTGATGATGCAACCCTGCAATGTGGGAAGGTAGTGATCTTTGAACTGCCTAAAGTAATTGAAATCCTACGTGTGAGTGACAAGAAAAACAAGTTTAACGTTAAAAGTTAAAAGTACAATGGAAAAGAATCTAATCGATGAAGCAGTTTCCACACTGGATCTGCAAGGGTCAAATGTGAAAGAATCCACTGTAGAGGATAAGGATCTACAGGCAGGTGCATCTGCTGGTGATGCACAACAAACTAATTCAGAAGAAAACAAAGATGAAGCCCCAGAAGCAGTACCGATGAAGCTGACATGGGAAATGATCTACCCCTTGTCTGTACTGCTTGGAATGAGTTATACTTTCGGGCGTATCAAGATTAACCGTGATATTGATACGAAACAGGTCAAGAAAAAAATAGCTTCCATTCTGGCCTGCAAAGGTATCATATCTCCATTCCTTGTCGTACCTGCCATTGTTTGCCTAAAAGCGGGACTGGAACTGGAAGACGAAAACGGAAATCCAATCACAGAGGATACCCCGAACCTCGATCTTATCCTTATTGTAATTGACGGGCAGCACCGCATGGAGGCTCTCAGGCAGTTGAACAAGAAACTAAGGAAAGAGGGTAAGACGGAATATGAGGGTTATGTCTATCTTCCTCTTATAAGCGAGTATGATGTTCCCACGTTGTTGAGAGAGGCCAATTCAGCAACGAACCCTTGGGATGGTATGGATTGGGTGACACAACTTCTTGCTACCGCCAAAGAAAAAGGTATATCAACTGAAAAATTGGAGTGGGTAAAGGAGAAAGCCAAAACCGGATCTGATTCCGCTGCATGGTCTTGGGTAAATGGTGGCAAAACCAATTCAAAGACAGTCTGCATCAAGGCTTCAACCAATGATCAAAAACTGGAGGAACTGGCTGATACTACATCATTTGAAGAAGACAAGAAGCTTTATGAAGCAGCTGCCAAGTCTTTTGAAGGGAATTCAGCCAAGGTTCTCGGTTGGAAAGTATTACCGGAATGGATTTACAAGCAACTGGACTCCCTGATAAAAAGGGATATGAAACGGAGTGAGGCCATGAATCTGTTGGTTGCATTTCTTGAAGGCATAGGAGCTACCAATGCACAGGAAATAAGCCAGATGAAGAAGAGTGCCAGCCAGAGCAAGGATAATATGATTATTGCCAAGTTGAACGAATTATTTGCTGATTCCAATTTTAAACACTAATGCAGATTTCCCCATCATGTGAGAGGTGATGGGGATTTCATAAACGACATTCAGAAAATGAATAACTTGAAGAAACTCAAGGAAGACGGGTATAGTTTCTGTCTCCCCCAAAAACCGAAAATAGACACCGGAATCATCAACAAGCTACAATGTCAGTTGATATGTCCTGTTGAAGCTGTTATTATTCATGTTACTACAGTCAGTGATTATCTAGTACGTGGAGTATCTGTAGTAGATGGGAACGGTGATCTTGTAACTTCACTGGATAACAACTTGGAAAAGAAGCTGGTTATTGTGAGTAGTGATTTGAACCTTTGGTATGCTCTGTTACAATCTGCTGTCAAGGATGAGGAAATAAACATTGAAACTATTCCCGGCAGATATATGAAATTCTAATATAAAGTAAGCAGGGGCCCAGCTTGCTTTATCACAATTGAAGTGTAATTAAAAAATTACGATAATGGGAAAAACCAAAATTCCCATTACAGCCCTTTCTATGCTTAAAAACGTCCTTGGCGTAGAATGTAACAAGCTTATAAATAAGAAGATAACAAATTGTAAACTAAAAAAGAAATGAATGAATAAACAAAAAGAAATTCTTAAAGAGATCCTTGATAATATTCCTAAAACGGATTTCAAGGAGATTTATGCAGGTGGATTGTACCGGAGACTGGAAAAGGAAACCGATCCTGATGTGAAGAAACTTTTTCAGGAGAAGATCCATTCCATACAGGTCACTGATGAGAACAAATCCGTCCTTGTTGTCGAGAAAGTGAAGGAAGTAGCTGGACAATTAGGATATGGCCTGGTGATCAATGAGGGAAAAACGTGCTATCTGTATAACAAAGTGTTCTGGGAACCGATAAACGAGCTTGACCTGAAACATTTCCTAGGCAAGGCTTTCCAAAAAATGGGAGCCGACAAATATACAGCCAGAAATGTGAGGATAGCGAACAGAATCCATGAACAGGCCTGCTATTCTCTTTACAAGCAGACAGAACGGGATAAGGGTGTGGTTAAAATCAATCTGACTAATACGACCCTTGTGATTGGTCATGATGGAAGTGTGAAGGAACAGGAGCATTCGGCTGATGACTATTTCTTCTATGTCCTGCCTTATGAGTACGACCCCAAAGCGACGTGTCCCATGTTTCATAAGTTTCTGGATGAAGTATTGCCAGCCAAAGATGTTCAGGAAGTATTGCAGGAGTTTGTCGGTTGCTGTCTCAATCCCTTCATCAAACTGGAGAAGGCATTGTGCTGTGTAGGTTCAGGATTCAATGGCAAGAGCGTGTTCTTTGAGATTGTGATGGCCCTGCTTGGTGAGGATAATGTCTGCTCCTACAACATAAACTCCTTGTGTGATGATAAAGGATATAGCAGGGCAATGATCAGGAACAAGCTTCTGAACTACAGCAGCGACTTCAACGGCAAGATATTCGCCAACGGTATCTTCAAGCAACTGACGAGTGGAGAACCCGTTGAAGCCAGAAGATTATATAAGGAACCGGAGATTTTAAAGGACTATGCAAGGCTCGCTTTCAACTGTAACTCCATGCCTTATAGTAGTGATACGTCTTTCGGATTCAGGAGGAGGTTATTGATTGTTCCTTTCGATGTGAAGATAGACAAGAGTAAGGCTGATCCTGATCTGGCTAAAAAATTGAAAAATGAATTGTCAGGTATCTTGGGCTGGGCTATCGAAGGTCTGGGAAGATTTATCAGGAATGGGAAAAAACTCAGCAAGTCCTCTACCCTTGAAAATTTGGAGCAGGCATACAAGGAGGATACGGATACAGTGGTCATGTTCCTAAGTGCCAAGATGTGTGTTCCTGATAATGACAACAAGATAGGTCTGACTCCTCTATTCAACAATTATCGGGAATATTGCAGGGATAATAACCAGAAAGCCGAGACCAGGGAAAACTTCAAGATGAAACTGAAAAGCGAGGGCTATGTGGTGGAAGAGGATAACAAGAAAGGTGTGAAGATAGGTATAAGCAGTTCTATTGTTAATTTTTCCTTACCTTTTGATTAGATTACTTTTCTTTCCCTGCCTCAAAGGGGGAAATGGAGGGGAAATGGGGGAAAAGGGGGTGGAAAAGCCTATTTTTTATAACTTTTTTCAATTCCATCCATTCAAAAATCAGTAAAAAAATAGGTTTTAGAGGTTCCGCTTTCCCCTTTCCCCCCTTCTCTCTCTTGAGGACGGGAAGAAGAAAGATAAAATGAAACATTAACAATTAAAATTTAGAAATTATGATTGAAGTAACACTCTTTAAACAGAAACCTTATAGTCAGGAATATACAAATACTCTGACCGGTATAAAATCATTCAGAGTCATGGAATATCCTCCCAACTATGTGGATGTTGATTTGGTATTCGATATGATTGAACAGGAAAAACTGAAACCTGAGATTGATGCCATGAGACTCTTCTATGATACTGACCATTCAAAGTATTCCGAACTTAAGGGAAAGTTACCTATCTGTCTTTTTACCGGAACATTCGGAAGATTCTGTAATAATGCTCTTATTGCTCCTTCGGGTCTTGTAGTAGTTGATTTAGACAAGATTCCACCTCAGGATATGTCTGACGTATGGAATATGCTGGTTAATGATCCTTATACCTATGCAGCATTCCTTTCTCCTTCCGGTAGAGGTTATAAGGTTATTGTCCGTGTAGGGAATAATATTGATAACACCAGTCATAACGAATACCTTGATGCCTTGAAGGAATATTATAACTCTCCGTTCTGGGATGACTGTTGTAAAGGAATGTCCAGAGCTTGTTATCTAAGCAGTGACCCTGATCTTTATCGGAACAGGAACAGCAAGGTATGGACTATAAGAAAAAGTACTCCTCAACCAACGAATATAGGTAATCACAATCCTATAAGTCCTAAATACATGGTCTGTTCACCCAGTGAAGCAGCTAAAATCATAAATTTTCTGGAAGGTGGATTCTATAAATACCCGATGACACCAGGTCAAAGACATAATTCAGCCTTCAACAGAGCAAGGGAACTGGCAGAATGGGGATTTTCAGAGAGTGCGGCTTATGTCAATCTGAGAAAGTTCATAGAACCGGATTTCCCGGAAGAAGAGTTGAAACGTGAAATAAGAAATGCCTATAAGTGGGTTGATGGTAAAGGTAAAATTGGTAGTAAATATAGAAAAATTTAAGATTATGGATTACAAAAAATTATTAGGGGATATAATCAATGCCATTCCCCAACCGACTACTTCAAACAACAAGAGGGGAACAAATGCCGAAGTATGCTACAAGATACAAAAAGCGGCAATCAAGGTCGGTTATCCTTTTCAAACTTTCAGGGACCAGCGTGTTTATTCTTACACCGGAAAGTATTGGGTCAGTATAGATGATTTTGACCTGAAGATATTTCTCAGGGAAGCTTTGGGGAGAATGACGAATAATATGGTAGAGGCATCACAAAGGGAAGTGGTGGAAGGATTGTTCAAGCAGTTTCCATATACGGTGATGGGATTGGCGGTAGAGCAGGACAAGGAGAAAATCAACTTTCTGAACGGTACTCTTAATCTTAAAACCGGAAGACTGGAACAACATCTGTATTCGGATTATTTCAGGTATGTTCTCCCTTATCCCTATAACCCAAGTGCGACGTGTCAGATGTTTATGAAGTACCTGGACAGAGTATTACCGGACAAAGATGCTCAGAAGGTTCTGGCTGAGTATATAGGCTGGATTTTTACCCCATTGAAACTGGAGAAGTGTCTGTTTCTCTATGGTTCAGGAAAAAACGGGAAATCGGTGTTCGTTGATATTGTCGAGGCTCTTTTAGGCAAGGAGAACATTTCCCATGAGTCTCTATCGGATATGTGTGGAGAAAACGGAGACAGAAGCAGGGCAAATTTATCTGGGAAACTGTTGAATACCTGCTCTGATGTCGCTCCTAATGCTTTCTCGGGGGATATTTTCAAACGTATCGCCAGTGGGGAACCTATCAGCACCAGACAACTATATAAGGATGTGGCAACACTTACCGATTATGCAAAGATGCTTTTTTGTCTGAACGAGCTACCAAAGACTAACGACAAATCGAACGGATATTTCAGGAGGTTTCTTATCGTTCCCTTCAAAGTCCAGATACCCAAATCAGAAGTGGATCCGAAACTGGCTGAGAAGATAATTTCTACAGAGTTACCCGGAATTATGAACTGGGTGCTTGAAGGTAGAGAACGGTTAATCACTCAATCCGGTTTTACTGAATCTTCATTATGCCAGAAACAATTGGAGGAATATCGTTATGGCAGTGGAGTACGGAAAAAGATAAAACTCATTCTGCCTGAGGGATTTAAGTTATAAAAAAAGAGGAGACTGAGCCTTTGTCCAGTCTCCTTATTCTATTTATAGTTAAACAATAATGTCTCCAAAACGGTTTATTTTTTTTTGCTAGTATAATACGGCCCCATTATTGGAGAGATAAAAAATTATCCCCATATTACAAATTACAATGAACAGCTTAATTGGTAATAAGCTTCCTGAGGCAACCTACAATATACTCCACATCCTCATCTGTAACATATGGACCCGAAGGAAGACATAACCCCTTCCTGAACAAGTCTTCAGAGACACCATTCAAATATGCCAGACAATCTCTATATACCGGTTGTTTATGCATCGGCTTCCATAATGGGCGCGACTCTATTCCAAAAGTATCAAGACCTATACGCATAGCCTCAACATTGGAATTCGGTTCACAGTCTGTATGAAAGGATGGAGCACTATGAGTTACCCCTCCAGCGCCACCGACAACACCTTGAATAGCAGTCTTGTACGCTTCCTCCTCACCCTTGACACATACAGAAGGAGCTATCACAACAGTATTTAGCCAATAATTACTGTCATAACGTTCTGAAGGATTCTCATGCAGTACAATCCCCTCCACATCCTTCAATAATTCCCGGTATAAGGAATGGACATGCTTATGATGAACAATATGCTCATCTGCAACCGTCATCTGTCCCCTTCCAATCCCGGCACAGATATTGCTCATACGATAATTGTAACCAATCCTCTCATGCTGATAATAAGGATAGGATTCCCGTGCTTGTGTAGCATAGAACATTATTTCTTTCTTGGTCTCCATATCAGGGCAGATCAATGCGCCACCACCGCTGGTAGTTATCATCTTGTTGCCATTGAAGGAAAGCACGCCATATCTGCCAAAAGTTCCAAGGACTTGCCCATCAAACTTACTTCCAAAGCCTTCAGCGGCATCCTCTATGACCGGAATATCATATTTGTCTGCCACTTCCATAATACGATCTATCTTGTAAGGCATTCCATATAGAGCTACCGGAACGATTGCTTTGGGTTTCCGACCGGTCTTGTTGATACGATCCCTTATTGCTTGCTCCAAAAGTATCGGGTCCATATTCCATGTATCAATTTCAGAGTCCACAAATATCGGAGTGGCACCGAGGTAAGTCACCGGATGGGAAGAAGCACAAAAGGTAAAGCTCTGTACTATCACCTCGTCACCCGGACCCACTCCACAAGCAAGCAGAGCCAGATGTACCGCTGCTGTACCAGAACTGAGCGCTACCACTTTCTTATCCTCTCCGACAAATTGTTCCAAATCCTGCTCGAAGGCATTCACATTCGGACCTAGTGGAACCACCCAGTTGGTATCGAAAGCTTCCTGTATGAAGCCCATCTCCTTGCCGCTCATGTGAGCAAGGCAAAGATAAATTCGTTTGTCCATAAAATGTATATGATTTATATAACTATAGCAATAAAAAAAGCTCTATTTCACTTCATCAGATAGATGTTTTGATAATTCTAAAAGATGAGTTTATCCAATTCACGAAAGTTAACAACCTCATATTGAGGCTTCATATTATCAGAAACAGACAACTGTTTATGAATATTTCGCCCATCATCCAACAAGCATATTGTTGTCCAGCCCAGTTGATTGGGGGCTATAAAATCTTTCAAGACATTATCACCTATATAATAATAATCCGCATCCCCATATTTATGCTGAAAATACAAGAATGCTTCTGCGGAAGGTTTGGAGTAGCCAAAAGCTTCTGATATGATACTGTTTTCCCAAGATATATATCTGTCAACTTTCAATGCTTTTATTTTATTAGATTGGGTAACTCTCCTGCCATCTGTTATAATGCCCAGAACAATATTTGCATCATACATTTTCTTCAATGTATTTTTAACATTGTCAGACAAGAATATCATTGGAAAATGTTCTCTGTATTTCTTTAAATATATCTCCAATGGAATATCCAATTCATATTCATTGTTTACACATGAAAACACATTTAATTTTTGCTTATAGCAGGATAGCATATACTCATATACACCTATCTTTCCATATGATTCTTCAATCCACGATGCAATCTCCATATAGGCAGATTTTAAGAAATCTATTTCTTTATAAAGAGTATCGTCCAAATCAAATACGACTATTTTCTTGCTCATAAACAATTACCTCTGAGTCGTAACGCAACATCAAAGTATTATCTAACCATTTATCAGAATACCGGATTTCTTTATTCAGGAAATATTCTTGAATTAAATATTGAGGATAATCAGCTTTTGCATAATATGACAACGGATAGCCACCGCCAAAACGAGGATTGATTTCAATACCAACCACATCATTGTCAATTTCTCTATAAAATAATTGAATGCAGATACATCCGATAACTCCCGGTAAATAATTCATTCTCTCCCTTAAATAAGTGACCAAAAAATTCTTTCTGGTATACCCTTTATTGATTTCTCCTGCCCGTATTTCAAGTCTTTCCCTCGGAACAATAGACTTCACATAATGGTCTTGACCATAATACATATCTACTGTAAACTCTTTGTATTCAGTTTTATCAATATATTCCATGAATATCAATTTGGGATGATGCATTATCTCCGGAGTTAACTCATCGGGGCTCTTCACTACAAATAAGTCTTTGGATAACGAACCATCATAAGGCTTTGCAAATAAAGGAAAAACCGGATGAAGCTTATCAATTGGCCTAGGAACACGAATTCCCATTTTTTGCAAAAAGGCTCCGGTATTACGTTTATCCCTGCAAAGTTGAATAAAAGATATATCAGAAACTATAATAGAGATATTTCTATCACTAAATTTATCTTTATTCTTAGATAAGATAAACAATTCTGTATCAATAGTCGGTATTACCATCCCAATATGGTTATCAATACAGATAGACAATAAGGTATCCACATATTCCGGCACTGTCACCCTGGGAACTTTAAAGCACTTATCAGATATTATTCCAGCTGGTGCTAGAGCCGGATTCATATCTGTAGTATACACCATAGCTTTACTATTACAAGCCTTTAAAGCCTTTTTAAATAACTCTACAAGTACAACCCGCTTTCCTGCAGAGGTAATCAATATATTTTTCATTTATTCGTAAGCACTCAATTTAGGGCATCCCCCTTTGAAAGGGCACTTTTCAGTGCCCTAAACCGAGTTTTGTTAATTAATTAGTCTTGAATTTAACATTGGCTGGCAGCCAAAGTGATTTTGTCAGGAACCATGTTAACATAATCCCTGCACCCGTTAAAGATA
>ERZ779705.2181-NODE-2181-length-10937-cov-5.890553_pt1 | contig 10937 bp, 8 predicted proteins | sample MGYA00511385_ERZ779705 | MGnify/ENA primary metagenome ERZ779705 (study PRJEB29588, sample SAMEA2145301) | human gut metagenome | biome: human gut; feature: human-associated habitat; material: faeces | place: Denmark | collected 2008/2010 ... | reverse complement strand
AAATTTGAAAGCGAAAATGTGGGGGAAATTTTGCATTTAAAATTTCATTTAATGTCGAGAAAGCCAATCAAGATAGACAGAATTTGGCATAGTAAAAAGGTATATTTTTTATAAGGTGGAGAAGATTTTAGCCGTATAGGGAGGATATTTGCATGATTACAGGTGTGATTAAAAATAAGATTGATAAAATTTGGGAAGATATTTGGGCTGGCGGTCTTACTATGCCGTTTAAGGTTATAGAGCAGATTACATATCTGATGTTTATTCGTAAGCTTGATGAGAAGGAAATCGACAACGAAAAGCGAGCTAATTCATTGAGAAGACGTAATCCTAATGCTAAGGTGGAAATGATTTTTCCTCAAACTGCTTCTGGACAAGGGATGCGTTGGAGTAATTTTAAAACCGCCGATCCAGAAGTTATCTTTAATACTATAAGAATAAAGGTTTTTCCGGCTATTAGAGAAATGAAGTATGGCCAGTTGCCGGATGTCAATGAAATTGGTAAAATTATACCCATTCCTGATGATCCTAATAAAGGTCAGAGCATTCAAAGTGCATTTTCCAAATTTATGAAAGATGCGTTGTTTGAATTGCCGACACCAGAGGTTTTAGTAAAGGTTATTACTGGATTAGAGGATCTTTACCAACATGATATTGCTGAATTGGATATGCAAGGCGATCTTTATGAGTACATGTTGAGTAAAGCTGCTTCTTCGGGTACGAATGGTCAATTCCGTACGCCAAAGCATATTCGTGATATGATGGTTGCTCTTATTGATCCGAATCCTGATGATACTATTTGTGATCCTGCTTGCGGCACGGCCGGCTTTTTGATTTCGTCTGCGGAACATATCCGTGCTAAGTATGGCGAGCTAATGACTGACGACCAATGGGAACGCTTTAATAGTACGACATTTTCAGGCTTTGATACGGATAATAGTATGCTGCGCATAAGTGCTATGAACTTAATGCTGCATGGCATTACCCATCCTGAGCTTGATTATAAGAACAGTGTATCTGAGAAGAACGATATTGATAGCGAATATACTGTTTGCTTGGCAAATCCTCCGTTTAAGGGTACTGTAGACGCAGAGACTATTAGCACTAGCTTAAAGGCTGTCACCAATACAAAGAAAACGGAATTGCTTTTCTTAGCGCTCTTCCTGCGTATGCTGAAAAAGGGTGGTCGTTGTGCCTGCATTGTTCCTGATGGCGTATTGTTTGGCAGCTCTAAAGCTCATAAAGCTATGCGTAAGGAATTGATTGAAAAGCATGTTTTACAGGCTGTTATTTCTATGCCATCAGGCGTATTTAAGCCATATGCAGGTGTTTCTACAGCTATTCTTGTATTTATGAAGACTGGTACTGGTGGCACTGAAAATGTATGGTTCTATGATATGGAAGCTGATGGTTATAGCTTAGATGATAAGCGTAATGAGGTGAAGGAGAATGATATTCCTGATATTATTACTCGCTTCCATAATTTAGAAGCAGAAAAAGAGCGAGAGCGTACCGAGAAGAGCTTCTTTGTAGCGAAACAGGAAATCATTGACAATGACTATGACTTATCCATTAACAAGTATAAAAAGGTTGAGTATGTACCAGTTGAATATCCGCCGACAAGTGAGATTATGGCAGAGTTAAAAAGAATTGAAGTTGAGATTGCTAATGGGTTAAAGGAGCTGGAGGGAATGTTGTGATGGCAATTTTGGGAGAAGTGTTTAGTATAATTAGAAATGGCGCTTCTATAAAGCAAATTGATGGTGCTAATGGCTTCCCGATAACTAGGATTGAAACTATCTCTAATAGAGTTATTGATAGGAATAGACTAGGGTATGCAAATGTTTTTGACATAACGGAATATGAAAGTTATGTTTTACAATCAGGGGATATATTAATGTCACATATTAATAGTGAAAAACATTTAGGGAAAACGGCATTATATATAAAAAAAGGTAATGAAAAAATAATTCATGGTATGAATTTACTTATGCTTAGGGCAAATTCGGAAGTTATCCTACCGTTGTATGCAAAGTATTTCTTTGATTCCAACTTGTTTTTAAAACAAATACCCAATATAACTAAAAAGTCTGTTAATCAAGCCAGCTTTACTGTCACAGCTCTGAAAAAATTAGAGATTAAGATACCTCAGATGGTTGAACAAAAAAGAATTATAGATATTATGAGTAGACTTGATAATATCATTCAATATCGCAAAGATCAATTGGAAAAACTTGATCTGTTTGTCAAATCACGGTTTATCGAGATGTTTGGTGATCCAGTTTATAATTCAATGAAATGGAATACAGAATTGCTTTGTCATTTAGGAGATTTAAATAGGGGTGTTTCAAAGCATAGACCACGTAATGACCCAAAACTATTGGGTGGTATTTATCCATTGATTCAAACGGGTGATGTTGCTAATTCTGATGGCTATATTAGAAGTTATAAAACTACTTACTCAGAAGAAGGATTAAAACAAAGTAAAATGTGGTCGTCTGGGGTATTATGCATAACAATTGCAGCCAACATAGCAAAAACGGCGATTTTAACTTTTGATGCGTGTTTTCCAGATAGCGTTGTTGGATTTGAGGCTGGAAGTAAAGTAACCAACTTGTATATTCATTATTGGTTTACTTTTATCCAAAAGATATTAGAAGAACAGGCTCCAGAATCTGCACAAAAAAATATTAACTTAAGAATCTTGTCAGAGCTTAATGTAATGGTTCCACCAATTGAACTCCAAAACAAATTTGCTGACTTCGTCGCACAAGTCGACAAATCGAAATTGGCAATCCAGCAAAGCTTAGATGAATTGGAAACATTAAAGAAATCGCTTATGCAGCAGTATTTTGGTTAATTAGTGAAGACTTTTTACCGTCTAAATTTTAATATGTGGTTGAAGGAGGACGGTCGAAAGGATAGAGAACTAATGAACGATGAAATTATTACTCAGATTTTGAGGAAGATGTTGCCGTATTTAGAAAATGAGCAGATGAAGATTTTGCAGGAGATTTTGCAGCACTCTTTTTATGGGTTGCAGATAAGCAGGGTTGAAGGCTATATTAAGCAAGAAGAAAATGTTGAAAATAGTGAGCTACTGCAGAAGTTTATTGCTTCCAAAAGAGTGGAGGGATGTAGTGAAAAGACGCTACATTATTATGAGAGCACAATCGTTAAAATGTTTGCCTTGTTGGATAAGCATGTGTATAAAATACGGACTGATGATTTAAGGCAATACCTTGCGGATTATCAAAAGCTCAATAAGTGCAGCCAGGCTAACATAGATAATATTCGTCGAATCCTTTCTAGTTTTTTTGGATGGCTTGAGGATGAAAATTATATTCTGAAAAGTCCCGTAAGACGTATTCATAAAATAAAGACGGACAAAACAGTGAAAGAAACCTATACGGATGAAGCGCTAGAAGAATTACGTGATCATTGTACTTGTCTTAGAGATTTAGCTTTAGTTGATATGCTTGCTTCAACTGGCATGCGTGTTGGAGAGTTAGTGAAACTGAATAGAGCGGATATTAATTTTGATAATAGAGAATGCATTGTTTTGGGCAAGGGCAGAAAAGAACGCTTAGTATATTTTGACGCTAGGACTAAAATTCATCTGAAATCATATCTTGCTGAACGCAAGGATGATAATGAGGCATTGTTTGTATCGTTATTGGCTCCGCATGATAGGTTGAATATCAGTGGTGTAGAGATAAGACTACGCAAGTTAGGACGAACATTAGGGATCAATAAGGTACATCCGCATAAGTTTAGGCGTACTCTGGCTACCAAAGCCATTGATAAAGGGATGCCAATAGAACAAGTACAACGCCTGTTAGGACATTCAAAAATTGATACAACCATGGAATATGCTATGGTAAATCAGAATAATGTAAAAATATCTCATAGGAAATATATATGCTAAAAATATGATAGCTATATTACTTGTGCTACTGTTTTCAAATCACGGTTTGTAGTGGATTTGGAGGAGGTAGCATGAGTCATAAGTATGTTTTGCTTAAAGAAGTGTGTGAAAAAGCTTCTTCTAATATTGCCCAAAAAGATTTAGCTGAATGTGATGGAATATATCCTATATATGGAGCTAGTGGATATATAAAAAGTGTAGATTTTTTTCAACAAGCCAAAGATTACATTGCTATCGTCAAAGATGGGGCTGGTATAGGAAGAGCGATGAAATTGCCGGCTAAATCTTCCGTTATAGGCACGATGCAGTATGTTTTACCAAATGATAATATAAATATATCATACTTATACTACGCCATTTGTTCAATGCATTTAGAAAAATACTTTAGTGGTGCTACAATACCTCACATTTATTTTCGCGATTATCAAAATGAACAGTTACCTTTGCCAACCTTAGAAGAACAAGCTAAAATTGCAAATGTTTTTGGTAGGATAGATTATTTTATAAAAAAAGAAAAAGAACAATTAATCAATTTGGATAAGCTAGTTAAGTCACGGTTTATCGAGCTGTTTGGTGATTTAAATATTAGCCCTAAATATCCAAGTGTAGATTTGAATAGTGTTTGTAAGATGATAACAGGGGGTACCCCCTCTAGCAAACATCCAGAATATTATGGTGGAAACATTCCTTTTGTATCTACTCCATGCCTAGGTAAAAACTATATTGAAGAAAAAGATGCAGTTTATTTCATAACTGAAGAAGGGTTAAAGAATTCGACTACACATTTGATACCAGCAGGTTCTTTAATGTTCGGCAATCGTGTAGGAGTGGGAAAAAGCTCAATTAACAAGTGTGCAATGTGTACGAATCAAGATATTGTTTCTATCACTAATGTTGATTCTCAAAAATTTGATTTGTTATTTATAAAGGCCGTTTTAGACCAATTCTCTTCTACATATGATAATAATAAGCGGGGAGCCACAATTAAAGGAATACCTACAAGTGTTGTTAAGGCTACACAAATACCTAATGTAAGCATTAATGTGCAACACTTGTATACGAACTTCGTAAAACAAGTCGACAAATCGAAATTTGTTGTTACTGCTAAATTTCAATAAACTAGAAACTCTTAAAAATTTACTCATAAAGCAATACTTTAACTAATAAGGGGATGACAATATGGCTAATTTCTCATTTTTAGAAGGACAGAAAAATTACAAAATGTTTGCTTCAGCAGCTATCGAAGCAGAAAAAGTTTATACTTCTAGTCCTGCTATGTGTGCTATTGGCTGCCGGAAGGCTTTAGAATTGGCTGTGAAGTGGGTTTATGCAGTAGATAAGACCATAGATATGCCTTATCGCGATAATCTGCAGTCTTTGATTCATGAGCCTTCATTCAAAGACGCTTTAGGCGAGGATACCTGGAAGAAGTTGCCTTATATTATTAAGCTTGGGAATTTAGCTGTACATACAGGAAAAAATGTGAGTCCGCAAGAGGGAATTTTCAGTTTGAAGGGCTTATTTGAGTTTGTTCAATGGATTGATTACTGTTACGGAGACAAATATGAGGAACGTACTTTTAACGAACAAGATGTTCCTAGTCAGCATGTTGAGCTGGATATTGAAAAAATTAAAAAGCAAGAAAGCCTGGTTGTAGCTAAAGACGCACAGATTAAGGCTATGGAGCAGAAACTTGCTGACATGGCTGATGCCCTTGCTAAAGCTAAAGCAATTAATGTAGAGCAACGTAGCTTCAGCTCTGAGGGGATTTCGGAGTATGAAACACGTAAGCGTTATATTGATTTAGATCTTAAGCTGATGGGCTGGACATTTAAGGGAGAAGCTGGCTATAACGTTGTCGAGGAATATGAAGTCAATGATATGACTAATGTTCTTGGGCAGAAAGGCTTTGTAGATTACCTGCTTTTTGGTGATAATGGCTTACCTTTAGCTGTAGTTGAAGCTAAAAGAACTTCTTTAGATCCGAAAAAAGGCAAGAAGCAAGCTGAGCTTTATGCTGATTGTATTGAAAGAAAGTTTAAACGCAGACCTTTTATTTTCTATACTAATGGCTTTGAAACCTATTTTTGGGATGATGTGTCAATGCCGGAGAGGTTAGTAAGCTCTGTCTTTAGTAAAGAAGATCTGGAAAAACTTATGAATCGTCGTTCGTCAGCGGTTGATCCAGGAACAATCCAAATTGATGAGAATATTAGTGGACGACATTATCAGATAGAGGCAATACGTGCCGTATGTGATGGATTACACAATAAAAGTCGAAGACATTTACTTGTAATGGCTACTGGTACAGGTAAAACTAGAACCGCTGCCAGCTTGACGGATGTTATGTCTAAAGCTGGACAGGTTACTAATGTACTGTTTCTGGCTGATCGTAGAGCTTTGGTTAGACAGGCTAGGGATGCCTTCAAAGATTATTTACCTAAAATGCCGCTGTGTAATTTATGCGAGAATAAGCAGGATTTTAACTCCAGAATAGTATTTTCTACGTACCCGACTATGCTGGGTGCTATTGATGATACAAAATCAAAGAATGGTAGTCTTTTGTATACGCCGGCACATTTTGACATGATAATTATTGATGAAGCACACCGCAGTATTTTCAAAAAATATAAGGTTATCTTTGACTATTTTGATGCAATCTTGGTTGGATTGACAGCTACGCCAAAGACCGAAGTAGATAAAAATACCTATGAGTTCTTTCAAATGGAAGATAACGTACCGACATTTGCTTATGAATATGATACTGCGGTAAAAGAAGGGTATCTTGTGCCATATTATAACTATGAAGTGAAATCAAAGTTCGTAAGCGAAGGTATTGATTATGATCAGCTGTCAGATGATGATAAAAAGCGTTATGAAGATGATTTTACCGAAGATGGTACTAATGATATGCCTGAGTATATCGCCGAAGGGTTGATAAATAAAATAGTATTTAACCGTGGCACTGTTGACAGGTGTCTTACTGATCTTATGGAGCGAGGTATTAAAATCAACGGTGGAGATAAGCTGGGCAAGAGTATTATTTTTGCTGCCACAAAAGAACATGCAAGATATATAGTTGAGCGTTTTGACAAATTGTATCCACAATATGCTGGACATTTTGCTTCTGTTGTAGTATGTGAGGATGATTACGCACAGAGCATTATTGATGACTTTAAAGTGCCAGATAAGAATCCTTTTATTGCGGTATCTGTTGATATGATGGATACAGGTATAGATGTTCCTGAGCTTGTAAATCTTGTGTTTTTTAAAAAAGTTCACAGCAAAACTAAATTTTGGCAGATGATTGGTCGTGGCACTCGTCTTTGTGAAAATTTGAACTGTGTAGATTCCAGAAATGGGGAGTATGAAGACAAAAAGTATTTCTTTATCTTCGATTATGGGCAGAATTTTGAGTTCTTCAGAGCTAAAAAGAATGGCGTTGAGGGCAACAAGATTATATCGTTAACTGAAAGCATCTTCATTAAACAGATAATGTTGATAAAAGCCATGCAGGAGCCTGTCTTTGCTGAAGAAAAGTATCAGGCATTCATAAATGAGCTTATTGATATCGTTGTTGAGCAGATACTAGCGCTTAATAAGCAGTCTGTTGTTGTACGCTTGAAGCGTAGATATGTAGAGGCCTACAATAGCAAAGAGGCGTTCCAGTGCCTTAGCAGTGAAGCTGTTGGAGAGCTTTGCAAAGAGATTGCGCCATTAGTATATAACGAAGAACAAGATGAGTACGCAAAACGCTTTGACAACTTTATGTATGGTTTGATGATAGCATTTATTGAGAAACGTAGCTCTTTTAATGCTTGTAAAAATCAGCTAACGAAGACAGCGGAAATGTTAGAGGGAAAGTCTGGCATACCTCAAGTTAAGAATAAATTGCCTGAAATTAAGCTGATCCAGAGCGATGAATACTGGAAGGCTAATGACATTTTGCTGTTCGAGAATACGAGGAAAGAACTGCGTGACCTTATTCAGCTGCTGTATGATGGTAGAAAAACTAAAATAATCAAAACCGTTCTTACTGATCCTATTGTGGAGACTAAGGAAGGGGAAATACTGCCTATAGTACAGGATTTTGAGAACTATAAGAAAAAAGTTAACCGTTATATTGAAGAAAACAAAGACAGCCTGGCTATTTTCAAGCTTACGCATAATAAACCAATTACTGATGCGGAATTACATGAACTGCAGAATGTTTTCCTGAAAAAATTAGGAAATGAAGCAGATTATAAAAGAGAGTTTAAGGATACTCCTGTTGGTATTTTGGTTCGTAATGTAGCTGGTATGGATAAGGAGTCAGTTAGGGATGCTTTTACAAGCTTCATCAATAGCCAAAAGCTTAACCAGAATCAAATAGTGTTTGTAGAGAAACTGATTGATTATGTTTGTGCTAATGGATATGTAAAAACAGATGAAGTATTAGAAAAAGCACCGTTTGACAAGCCCAAGACAATATACAACATTTTCGAAGGGCCGCAGCTCGATGAAATCTTCGATATTATTGATAGCTTCAAGAGGACTGCGATGGTAGAAGATGTTGCCGGTTGAGATGAAATGAGTAGATAGTATACAATTCACTATACAACAACAGCTTAAAACGGACGGAAAAAGTGGAGGGAATAAACAATTTGGATGCTATCTTGATGAAAAAATCAGTAGATTGTATGATGAAGTTGCTAACCTAGTTAATCCTTTTACTGATGTGTATAAGCTGATGGAAAGATTGCTATGAATAAGGTGGTTTTCTTTCTGTTGGTTTTGTGTTATTCTGTGCGTGTAACCTACTCCGGTTTTGAGTTTTATAGAAAAAACGCGGGTAGATGTGGCTTGGTACAAGTACGCATGAAACTCCTTGAAATGTATTACAAAATATGCTATTATTATTTCGTGAAACACGAACAAATGAAAAGTGGGTGAGAAAATGATCGTTTTAAACCTTCAGTTAAATGGTGTCTATGGATTTAATAATTTCAACATCAATTTTACTTATCCCAAAAAGATTATTAATTCAATTATTGAAGATGAATTTTTGGATGGACGCGAACGCTTTCGCTATAAAAAGGCTGTTATTTTAATGGGAGCGAATGCTACAGGCAAAACTAGTCTTGGTAAGGCGTTGGTCAGAATTTTTACTTATATGACAACTAGCAATCCGCTTCTGCTTTGTGAGATGGTAGCTGGTGAAAAAGGTTCGTTTTCCATTGATTTTGTAAATGGAGATTATCGTTTGCAGCGACTGGATGCTGAAATTATTCCAAGTACAAATGAGGTGAATATTCAATATAAGGATGCTGAAATTGGTACGTATGATTCTTATGAAAAGTGCGTCAGCAAATTGAAAGATCGTACAGCAGAAGCAACGAAAACGCCTGCTTCACTGAAAAAACTGGTTGGGGATATTCGTTATAGATTTGCCTATCCAGAGATTGAGAAAACCTTGAAGCTTACGGGAGCTAATAAGGCTATTTTGCTCAAAACACTTCGTGCGGTAATTGGAACGCTTGACCCAACGCTTCAAGATGTAAGAATATCGAAGGATTTGAAGGATACATTTATTATTCGTCGTGGAGGCACGGAAATCATTATTCAGGAGGGAAGGCTTCTGAATCGAGAGGTTCTTTCTAGCGGAACAGCAGATGGAATTGATGTAGCAATGTTTCTTGCAGCTATTATTGCAAGGGAGAGTACTTTCTATTATTGCGACGAACATTTTTCTTATATTCAGAGCGATATTGAAAAAAGAATTTTTGGTATTATGCTGGATAGGCTTGGTAATAATGAGCAGTTGATTTTTACCACGCATAATACAGATATGCTGGATTTGAATCTTCCTAAGCATAGCTATATATTTTTGAGAAAACAACAGGAAGATGGTATTTATAATGTGTCAGCTATTTCTGCTTCGGAGGTATTAAAGCGTAATACTGATTCTATACGAAATGCTGTAGAAAATGATATATTTGCTTCGCTGCCGCAGGATTCACTCTTAGATGAGCTGGAAATGGGGTGGGCAAATGAACAATAAGTGTATCTATTATGTGGAAGGCCCTTGTGAGCAACAACTAGTAGCTGCATTAAAAGAGAATCCAGCTAAATTAATTCCGGGTAAGATTAAGGTATATAATGTTGTCCAAAACTTAATTCCTAAATCTCAGCTGCTATCTATTCAATGTGGAACAACTATAGTCCTAGTATTTGACACGGATGTAGAGCAAACCACTAATTTGAAAAAGAACCTTGAACGTTTGCGTAAATATTGCGGTAGGCTGTATATAGTGTATCTGCCGCAGGTACTTAATTTAGAAGATGAATTAGTACGCTGTACAGATGTACAAAATGTTGTTGATTTAACGCGAAGTAATGGGGTTCGTAATTTTAAAACCGACTTCTGCAAATTGAAAGTAAAGGATTGTAGGGCAATGCTGGAAAGGCATGGATTGAAAACGGAACGACTTTGGACAACTAAGGTGCCGGAAGCGTTTGCGTTTGTAGAAAGCAATAGCAACAGGATAAAAGTATAGAAAAATTATTTGGTGATAGATTGTATAATGAAGTTGCTCACTTAATTAATCACGTTACTGAGTGTGTATAAGTTGATAGAAAGATTGCTGTGAATAAGGTGTTTGACACCTTATCCGCACCTTATTTTGAAAAATTACCTGAGATTAAAGGCTATGAGCAGTAATTTATCTGACGATTTATCGCTGCCTTTAAACTTCGGAAACGCAGTTATATCAAGGCTTTCAGCTGTTTAAGGGTGATGAGGTTATATAAGGATAAGGACTGATTTATCGAACTCCTAAGCGGTAGGTCGCCAGTTCGATTCTGGCCGGGATCACCAAATGAATAAGATTGCCGTACGTGCTTACCCGAGAGGAAAAGTCGCCAGTTCGATTTCACCCTTGCGGGTACGCGCGGCCGGGATTACCACAAAAAGGACCGCTCCCAGACTAGGTTTGGAGGCGGTTTTAGTTTTTCAATGAATAAGAGGCTG
>ERZ779705.2179-NODE-2179-length-10943-cov-2.015797_pt1 | contig 10943 bp, 3 predicted proteins | sample MGYA00511385_ERZ779705 | MGnify/ENA primary metagenome ERZ779705 (study PRJEB29588, sample SAMEA2145301) | human gut metagenome | biome: human gut; feature: human-associated habitat; material: faeces | place: Denmark | collected 2008/2010 ... | reverse complement strand
GGTCGTCATCCCATAGGGCGCACCACATTGACTTTGGATGTCACAGATGAATTGAAACAGGGAGTAAATCGCCTGGAAGTGAAAGCCGAGCATCCTGAAATGATCGCCGATATGCCTTGGGTATGCGGGGGATGTTCGTCGGAATGGGGATTCAGTGAGGGTTCCCAGCCGTTAGGTATCTTCCGTCCTGTGGTATTGGAAGTAACGGATGAGATTCGTATAGAACCTTTCGGTGTACATATTTGGAATGACGAAAAAGCTGCTAACGTATTTGTTGAAACAGAGATAAAAAATTATAGTAAAACAACAGAAACGGTAGAGTTAGTCAATAAACTAAGCAATGCCGATGGAAAACAAGTTTTCCGTTTGGTTGAGAAAGTTACTTTAGCTCCGGGAGAAATGAAAGTGATTCGCCAGCAGGCTCCTGTTGAGAATCCTGTCTTGTGGAATACGGAAAATCCATATCTCTATAAATTGGCCAGCATGATTAAGCGTGATACGAAAACAACTGATGAAATTTCGACACCTTTCGGCATTCGTACCATTAGCTGGCCGGTAAAACGAAACGATGGAGACGGACGTTTTTACCTGAATGGGAAGCCCGTGTTTATCAATGGAGTATGCGAGTATGAGCATCAGTTCGGACAAAGCCATGCGTTCAGCAATGAACAGGTTGCTGCAAGGGTAAAACAGATACGTGCGGCCGGTTTCAATGCATTCCGGGATGCTCATCAGCCCCATCATCTCGATTATCAGAAGTACTGGGATGAAGAGGGAATCTTGTTTTGGACACAATTTTCCGCCCATGTGTGGTATGACACTCCGGAGTTTCGTGAGAACTTTAAAAAGTTGCTTCGTCAATGGGTGAAAGAACGTCGTAATTCCCCGTCAGTGGTGATGTGGGGATTGCAGAATGAAAGCACTTTGCCTCGTGAGTTTGCACAGGAGTGCAGTGATATTATTCGGGAGATGGATCCGACTGCAAAGACAATGCGTGTCATAACAACCTGTAATGGCGGTGAAGGTACAGACTGGAATGTAATTCAAAATTGGAGTGGTACGTATGGAGGAGATGTGACGAAATACGGTCGTGAACTCTCTCAAACGAACCAATTATTGAACGGGGAATATGGAGCGTGGAGAAGTATCGACCTGCATACGGAACCGGGAGATTTCCAGGTGAACGGAGTGTGGAGTGAAGACCGTATGTGTCAGCTGATGGAAACTAAAATCCGTTTGGCAGAACAGGCTAAAGATAGTGTTTGCGGACAATTCCAGTGGATATACAGCAGTCATGATAATCCCGGACGTCGTCAACCGGATGAAGCGTATCGCAAGATAGATAAAGTAGGTCCGTTCAATTATAAAGGATTGGTTACTCCGTGGGAAGAACCATTAGACGTATATTATATGTATCGCGCCAACTATGTTCCGGCTGCAAAAGATCCGATGGTTTACCTGGTATCACATACATGGGCCAACCGCTTTGAAAAAGGACGTCGCCGTGCCACTATCGAGGCTTACAGCAATTGTGATTCTGTATTGCTATACAACGATCTGACAAATGAAAAGGCAACCTTCCTCGGACGTAAAAAGAACAACGGAACAGGCACTCATTTTATGTGGGAAAACCGGGATATTCGTTATAACGTACTTCGTGCAGTAGGATATTATAAAGGTAAACCAGTAGCAGAAGACCTGATCCTATTGAATGGTCTGGAGCAAGCCCCTAACTTCGAACTTCTTTATCAGGATGATAAAAAGATATTGAAAGGAGAGGCAGGATATAATTATCTGTATCGTCTCAACTGTGGAGGGGATGATTATACAGATAGTTTCGGACAGCTCTGGTTGCAGGACAATACGAATTATTCCTGTTCATGGGCGGAGAATTTCAAGGATCTGAATCCTTATCTTGCCAGTCAACGTACCACCAATGATCCGATTCATGGCACTCGTGACTGGACGTTATTCCAACATTTCCGCTTCGGACGTCATCAGCTGGAATATCGTTTCCCTGTGGCAGACGGAACATATCGTATTGAACTGTATTTCACAGAGCCTTGGCATGGTACGGGCGGAAGCGCTTCTACCGACTGTGAAGGACTGCGCATATTCGATGTTGCCGTGAATGATTCTGTTGTATTAGACGACTTGGATATTTGGGCTGAAAGCGGTCATGACGGAGTGTGTAAGAAAGTAGTATATGCCACAGTGAGAGGTGGAATGTTGAAAATTCATTTCCCGGAAGTGAAAGCAGGACAAGCCTTGATTTCAGGCATTGCTATTGCCAGCACAGATCAGGAACTGAAACCGACGATATTCCCTGCATCCGGTTGGAGCTGGGAAAAAGCGGATAAAGAAGTGATGGAAAAGACTCCGAAAGAGTTACTTCCGGAAGACAAAAATGCTCGTGTCAGTATATCATACGAAACGGAAATGGCTGTACTGAAAGGCAAATTCCAAAAGAAAGAACATCGCAAACAGATCGGAGTGTTTTTTGGTAAAGGAAAAAGCAACAGCATTGAATGGAATGTTTCTACCGGGTTGGCACAAGTGTACGCCCTTCGCTTTAAATATATGAATACTACCGGAAAGCCAATACCTGTCTTGATGAAATTCATTGATTCAAAAGGAGTTGTATTGAAAGAGGACGTATTGAACTTCCCGGAAACACCGGATAAATGGAAGATGATGAGCACCACTACCGGAACCTTTATCAATGCCGGACATTACAAAGTATTACTTTCGGCAGAAAATATGGACGGAATTGCTTTTGATGCATTGGATGTTCAATAAATAAAAAACGGGACACTTGGAAGTATACATAACTTTTCAGTGTCCCATTATTATTTCTTTCTTTATTTGGTAAGTTTTATTCCATTTATTTGCCAATCTTTTTTGGCTGTTCCTTCCGTGAAATTGAATAATTTAGTTTTGAGAGGTAATGGTTTGAAAGTTAGGGAAAATTCGGCTTCTCCGCTTTCAGGCAGAAAGAAATGCTCACCGGGAGTAATGCCGTCAGCTTTTTGTAATGTGTATGATGCACCTTGCTCGTCTACTAATTGGGCGTTTGCACTTACTTGTATCCAGTATTTGGGTATGTAATATGCATAGAAATGAACGATAGTGGCTGTGTCAGTCAATTCTACCTGCTTCACTTCAAGAATATCAGTATTGGTCGATTCAAAACTTGGATGGTTAACGACTTTTCTATTGGTGTCCCCGGTGATACTCATCTCACGCTTTGGCGCATCCAAATATCTACGCATCTTTAATTTCAGGCTGCCTTGACCATAACCCGACCACATTTTCACTATTTTACCTTCAGGAGAGATAAGAACATAATTCGGAATACCGTTGACATCATACACAGCATATAGTCCTGCAGTCTGTTTCAGATCACTTAAGTTTTGCCAAGTCATTTCATGTTGCGCAGAAGCAGCTTTCCATCTATTTTGCGTATCCGAACTCAAACTGATGATAGTGAGTCGATCTTTATATTGCTCCTGAATCTCTTTCATTTCAGGTAAAGCCATGATACAGGGACCACAACCGCTGCTCCAAAAATCAAGTAACATATATTTCCCTTTGAAGTCAGCCAAATGATGAACTTTTCCATCTAAATCAAAAAGATCGGCATCTGCCATGTCATCTCCTTCTTTCACCGTTTTAGGAGGGAAGAGATTAACCTTGATTTCTTGTCCTTCAATGGAAGCTTTCTGTTCTTCGTTTAATCTGTCATACAAAGCCAGTATTTCTTCTTTATGGGTAAACTTGGGATTGTATTTCAAAGACATACTCAAACGGAGCAATTTTTCCATCCAGACACTGGAAATAGGGACTTCCTTCATCAAATTCAATTCCCGCTGGCTGATAATAGCTAATATACTATCACTCTTTGTTTGAAGTGCTTCCCGTTCCGCTTCGGAAGCCGATCGCATGCCACTCTCTTTGATTGCTATACGTTGAAATTCGTCCCATAAATCACGAGAATCCTCGATAAATCTATTATGTTCTTGTTGCTCTTTTACCGGACTGTCTACCCTCCATGTATAAATCAGAGGGTTTGTGCCCGTTACTTTTATTTTTGCGCCCGGAGTTGCATAAACATCTAACGCCATTGGAGGAAAATCCGTATCGCGACACATGAGAGACAGATGATCCATACCACTTTCTCCTGCATTTCGCTTAAAAAAGAAAGTTCCATTACGTATCGTATCCGTGCCAACTACGCTTCCTACACGTCCATCCGTCAAAAATAAGGAAATATGAGTTCCGTCTTTCACTCCTTTTACCTCACCTTTAATTGTGTACTCGTGTTGTGCTTGTGAAACGAGACTGCCTAATAAAAAGAGGCTGCTAAATAGTAGTTTTTTCATCATCATAATATTAGAAGTAATTATACGCCACAAGGTAAAGCTTTTCTTTATAGAGTGTTACTCCTTTTATTGTTCTTTAATATTTCTGTAAAAGAAAGGGGTACAAAATGCCCTTTCGTTCGTCTACTTGATATGAAGAAAAAAGAACGAATGAAAATATATACTTTACTGCTTGGCGCATTGTTTGTAAGTCCTACACAGGCACAAACAATGCATGATTGGGAGAATCATCATGTTCTCCAGATCAATCGTGAACCGGCAAGAGCCGCTTTTACCCCTTTCTCTGTACAGAAAGGAGACGGTTCAATCTCTTTAGACGGAACCTGGAAATTCCGTTGGACTCCCGTTCCCAATGAAAGAGTCATGAATTTCTATCAGACAAATTTTGATGATAAAGATTGGACGGATTTTCCTGTTCCCGCCAATTGGGAAGTGAACGGATATGGCACGCCTATCTATGTTTCAGCAGGCTATCCGTTTAAAATAGATCCTCCACGGGTGATGGGAGAACCGAAAACTGACTATACCACGTATAAAGAAAGAAACCCGGTAGGGCAATATCGCCGCACTTTTGTATTGCCGCCCGGATGGGAAGTGAATGGACAGACTTTTCTACGGTTTGAGGGCGTAATGAGCGCCTTTTATGTTTGGATCAACGGTGAGCGGGTAGGGTATAGCCAAGGCAGTATGGAACCGAGCGAATTTAATGTCACGAAGTATCTGAAATCCGGAGAAAATCAGATTTCACTGGAAGTCTACCGATATAGTGACGGTTCTTATCTGGAAGATCAGGATTTCTGGCGTTTTGGTGGTATTCATCGTAGTATTCATCTGATACATACGCCGGATATTCATGTCCGTGATTATGCGATACGCACTCTTCCCGCATCTGTGGGTGATTATAAAGACTTTATTTTGCAGATTGATCCGCAATTCAGTGTATATCGAGGGATGACCGGAAAAGGGTATGTCTTACAGGGAGTATTGAAGGATGCTTCAGGCAAAGAAGTTGCCACATTGAAAGGCGATGTGGAAGATATTCTTGATTTGGAGCATAAAGCAAGCCGGATGAATGAATGGTATCCGCAGCGTGGCCCGCGTAAGATGGGACGTTTGTCAGCTATTATAAAATCACCGGAAAGATGGACGGCAGAAACACCCTATCTTTATAAACTACACTTAACTCTCCAAAATGAAGAAGGGAAAGTCGTAGAACAGATAGAACAGGCCGTAGGTTTCCGCTCTGTAGAAATCAAAAAAGGACAACTGTTAGTGAATGGTAATCCGGTTCGTTTTCGTGGGGTGAACCGCCACGAACATGATCCACGGACAGCACGTGTCATGAGCGAAGAACGGATGCTTCAGGATATTCTTTTAATGAAACAGGCAAATATAAATGCTGTACGCACCAGCCATTACCCCAATGTCAGCCGTTGGTACGAGCTATGCGACAGCTTGGGATTGTACGTGATGGACGAAGCGGATATAGAAGAACACGGATTACGTGGCACACTCGCAAGTACCCCCGACTGGCATGCAGCATTTATGGACCGTGCAGTCCGTATGGCGGAACGTGATAAGAATTATCCATGTATTGTAATGTGGAGCATGGGAAACGAAAGCGGTTACGGACCGAACTTCGCTGCTATTTCGGCATGGCTGCATGATTTCGATCCCACTCGCCCTGTACACTATGAGGGGGCGCAGGGAGTGGACGGAAATCCTGACCCGAAGACGGTCGATGTTATCAGCCGCTTTTATACCCGGGTGAAACAAGAATATTTAAATCCCGGTATTGCAGAAGGAGAGGATAAAGAACGCGCTGAAAATGCACGTTGGGAACGGTTGCTGGAGATTGCGGAGCGTACCAATGACGACCGTCCGGTGATGACGAGTGAATATGCACATTCCATGGGGAATGCATTAGGAAATTTCAAGGAATATTGGGATGAGATATATAGTAATCCCCGTATGCTGGGTGGTTTTATATGGGATTGGGTAGATCAGGGAATCTACAAGACATTACCCGACGGTCGTACCATGGTGGCTTATGGTGGTGACTTTGGCGATAAGCCGAATTTAAAAGCTTTCTGCTTTAATGGATTGCTGATGAGTGACCGTGAAACTACGCCTAAATATTGGGAGGTAAAGAAGGTATATGCACCAGTTGAACTGAAAATGGAAAATGGGAAGCTGAAAGTGACGAACCGGAACCATCATATCGATTTATCATCTTATCGCTGCTTATGGACATTGTCTGTGGATGGAAAACAGAAAGAACAAGGAGAAATTACATTGCCGGAAATAGCTCCAGGAGAAAGTGGAACAATAGATTTGCCGACTTTCCGTTCATTGAATCCTCTTTCCGATTGCCAACTGAAAGTAAGCATTGTTTTGAAATCGGATGCTCTTTGGGCAAAGGCAGGACATGAAGTGGCCTGGGAACAATTCTGTTTGCAGAAAGGAGATTTAGCCTCTACCGATCTGATTAATAAAGGAACGCTTCAAGTGGAAGAGGATGATAAATCTTTATTGATTAGCGGACGCGGTTTTTCTGTTCAGTGGGAAAAGAAAGTGAACGGAAGTATGACCTCCCTTATATATAAGAACAAAGAAATGCTGGCTCACTCCGATGATTTTCCGGTTCAGCCTGTCACTCAAGTTTTCCGTGCTCCGACAGATAATGACAAGAGCTTCGGAAACTGGTTGGCTAAAGACTGGAATTTGCATGGAATGGATCATCCGCAGATAAATTTGGAATCTTTCCACCATGAAAAACGTGCAGACGGGGCGGCCATTGTCCGGATTCAAACAAGTAATTTATATAAAGAAGGAAAAGTGGTGACTACTTCTGTCTATACGGTCTTTTCAGATGGAACGATTGATCTGGAAACAACTTTCTTGCCACAAGGAGTTCTTCCTGAAATTCCCCGTTTAGGTATCGCATTCTGTCTGGCACCTGCTTATGATACATTTACCTGGTATGGCAGAGGGCCACAGGATAACTATCCTGACCGCAAAACATCTGCTATGATAGGGCTTTGGAAAGGAAGCGTTGCAGAACAGTACGTACATTATCCACGTCCGCAGGATAGTGGGATCAAAGAGGAAGTGCATTATCTGACCCTGACCGACAAACAGAATAAAGGTATCCGTGTTGACGCGGTAGAAAACGCATTTTCTGCATCTGCCCTGCATTACACCGTACAAGACATCTATGAAGAAACTCACGATTGTAATTTAAAACCACGTGCAGAAGTTATTCTTAGCATGGATGCTGCCGTACTTGGATTAGGAAACAGTAGTTGCGGACCGGGTGTATTGAAGAAATATGCCATAGAGAAGAAAGAACATACGCTGCATATCCGTATCAGTAGTAAACAATGATAGCAATAAATAACTAACACAATTATAAAAGTAACAATGAAAAAAGTAACCACTTTATTATCGACCTTAGCGTTGGCAACTACCCTGGCTGCTCAAAACCTTCCACAAACGGAAAGGCAATATCTCTCCGGTCACGGATGCGACGATATGGTTGAATGGGACTTCTTTTGTACCGACGGACGCAATTCCGGCAAATGGGCGAAAATCGGTGTACCTTCCTGTTGGGAGCTGCAAGGATTCGGCACCTATCAGTATGGAATCACTTTCTATGGTAAACCATTCCCTGAAGGCGTTGCCAATGAAAAAGGTATGTATAAGTACGAGTTTGAAGTTCCGGAAAAGTTTCGCGGCAAACAGGTCAATCTTGTATTCGAAGCTTCAATGACAGATACGGAAGTAAAAGTGAACGGACGCAAAGTGGGTTCCAAACATCAGGGAGCCTTCTATCGTTTTTCATACAACGTCACGGATTTCCTGAAATATGGCAAAAAGAATTTACTGGAAGTCACTGTTGCCAAAGAGAGTGAAAATGCTAGTGTGAACCTTGCCGAACGTCGTGCTGATTATTGGAATTTTGGCGGTATCTTCCGTCCGGTGTTCCTGGAGGTGAAACCAGCCGTAAACCTGCGGCACATTGCCATTGACGCAAAGATGGATGGAACTTTCCGTGCCAACTGCTACACAAATATTTCTAATGACGGAATGAGCATCCGTACACAGATTTTAGATAAAAAAGGGAAAAAGATAACGGAAACCACCGTACCCGTAAAAGCTGGAGGTGACTGGACTTCCCTGCAACTGAATGTATCTAACCCCGCATTATGGACAGCGGAAACTCCGAATCTTTATAAAGCGCAATTCTCTCTATTGGATAAGGCCGGTAAGGTTTTGCATAGTGAAACGGAAAATTTTGGTTTCCGCACGATTGAAGTACGCGAAAGCGACGGACTTTATATAAACGGAGTACGTATCAATGTACGTGGTGTCAATCGCCATAGTTTCCGTCCTGAAAGTGGCCGTACATTAAGTAAAGCGAAGAATATCGAAGACGTTCTTTTGATGAAAAGCATGAATATGAATTCTGTCCGTTTGAGCCATTATCCGGCTGACCCGGAATTTTTGGAAGCCTGTGATTCTCTCGGACTTTATGTGATGGATGAGTTGGGAGGCTGGCATGGCAAGTATGATACCCCCACCGGAGTACGTCTGATTGAAGGCATGATAGAACGTGACGTGAATCATCCGTCTATTATTTGGTGGAGTAATGGTAATGAAAAAGGATGGAATACCGAATTGGATGGAGAGTTTCATAAATACGATCCGCAGAAACGTCCGGTTATTCACCCGCAAGGTAACTTCTCCGGTTTTGAAACCATGCATTACCGCTCTTACGGAGAAAGCCAGAACTACATGCGCTTACCGGAAATCTTTATGCCTACGGAATTCTTGCATGGTTTGTACGATGGCGGCCATGGTGCCGGATTATACGATTATTGGGAAATGATGCGCAAGCATCCCCGTTGTATCGGTGGCTTCCTTTGGGTATTGGCAGACGAAGGTGTGAAGCGTGTAGATATGGACGGATTCATTGATAACCAAGGAAACTTTGGAGCAGACGGTATTGTAGGACCACATCACGAAAAGGAGGGTAGCTACTACACTATCAAGCAGTTATGGAGTCCGGTGCAAATCCTGAATACTTCTATCGACAAGCAATTTGATGGCAAATTCTCCGTAGAAAACCGTTACGATTATCTGAATCTGAATACTTGCCGTTTCCTTTGGAAGCAAGTAAAATTCCCGTTGGCAACAGATGCTTCCAATGCCGCTGTTCAAGTACTGAAAGAAGGTGAAGTGCAAGGCAGTGACGTGGTTGCTCACTCGGCAGGCATTTTGGATATAAAAACAAATATCCTCCCCAATGCAGACGCCCTCTTCCTGACAGCAATCGATCCATACGGCCATGAACTTTGGCGCTGGACTTTCCCGGTCAACAAGCTGAATCAGCAGACAGAACAGCTTTCTCCCTTGTCCAGTCGTCCTACTTATACAGAGACAGAAAATGATCTTACTGTGAAAGCGAATAAGCGTACATTCATCTTCTCAAAGAAAGACGGACAACTGAAAGGGGTATCTGTAGATAACCGTAAGATTAGTTTCGCCAATGGACCCCGTTTCATCGGAGCCCGTCGTGCAGACCGCTCATTGGATCAGTTCTATAACCATGATGATGAGAAAGCAAAAGAAAAAGACCGCACATACAGCGAATTCCCTGATGCAGCCGTATTTACGAAACTGGATGTGAAAGAAGACGGAGGTAATCTGGTTGTTACCGCCAATTATAAACTGGGCAATCTGGATAAAGCCCAATGGACAATTAACCCGAGTGGAGAACTGGCTTTGGATTATACCTATAATTTCTCCGGTGTCGTAGACTTGATGGGTATTCGTTTCGACTATCCTGAAGATCAGGTAATCAGCAAACGTTGGTTGGGTGCCGGACCTTACCGTGTATGGCAAAACCGTATTCACGGTACGCAATACGATGTATGGGAAAACGACTATAACGATCCTATCCCGGGTGAGACCTTCACATATCCCGAATTCAAAGGATACTTTGGTGATGTTTCCTGGATGAATATCCAAACGAAAGAAGGCACTATCAGCCTGACAAACGAAACTCCCGACGCTTATATCGGAGTATATCAGCCTCGTGATGGCCGCGACCGTTTGCTTTATACCCTTCCCGAAAGCGGAATCTCTGTCCTGAACGTGATTCCTCCGGTACGTAATAAAGTAAACTCCACCGATTTGTGTGGTCCCTCTTCACAACCGAAATGGGTAAATGGTCCACAAACCGGACGAGTCATTTTCCGGTTTATGTAAATGAATCATATAAAGGTATCCACATTGCGTTGGGTACCTTTTTTATTTGGCCTTCTCACCGATTTTTCAAGGAAAAAGGCTATAAGTGGGGAATAATCATTATTTTTGTTTCGTTTTATACATTCAGATTAATGAATTCTTTCCTATGTACACAATACTAATTATAGAAGATGAACCCCGGGTTGCAAGTTTGCTGATGAACGGACTGGAGGAAAATGGCTATCAGACAATGGTGGCTTATGACGGACTGATGGGCTTACGGCTTTTTCAGACGCATACATTCGATCT
>ERZ779705.2169-NODE-2169-length-10995-cov-2.390037_pt1 | contig 10995 bp, 8 predicted proteins | sample MGYA00511385_ERZ779705 | MGnify/ENA primary metagenome ERZ779705 (study PRJEB29588, sample SAMEA2145301) | human gut metagenome | biome: human gut; feature: human-associated habitat; material: faeces | place: Denmark | collected 2008/2010 ... | reverse complement strand
CAACGTGATTCGACCAGCGTCGCCGACAAAGTGTCCAACAGCGAGCAGGAGATCTCCAGATTGGCTTCGGCGTTCTCGAAACGAATCGGATTGACCTTGTGCGGCATGGTGGAGGAACCGGTCGCGCCCTTGACCGGTACCTGCGCGAACACGCCACGGGAGATGTACATCCACACGTCCACACACAGGTTGTGCAGGATACGGTTGGTGTGGCTGATGGTACCGTACAGTTCAGCCTGCCAATCATGCGATTCGATCTGCGTGGTCAACGGATTCCACGTCAGACCCATACGGTTGGTGACGAACTCGCGGGAGACGGCCACCCAGTCAACATCAGGGCAGGCGGCCAGATGCGCACCGAACGTGCCGGTCGCGCCATTGATCTTACCGAGATATTCCTGGGCCTTGACCTTGTTGAGCTGACGGTTCAGACGATACACATAAACAGCCAGTTCCTTGCCCAGCGTGGTCGGCGTGGCAGGCTGTCCATGGGTCAGCGACAGCATGGCCTTGTCGCGGTAGGCGTCGGCCTTCTGTGCCAGATGGTCGACAATGGCCTGGGCTGCGGGCAGCCACACCTGCTCCACACCGTTCTTCACGCAACGGGCGATGGACAGGTTGTTGATATCCTCGGACGTGCAGGCAAAATGCACGAGAGTCTTCAATCCGGTCAGCTGGGTGTCATGACCCAACACATCGGCGGCCTTCTCCAGCTGGTCGTCGATGTAATACTCCACGGCCTTCACATCATGGTGGGTCTTAGCCTCATAAGCGGCATGCTGGGCAATGCCTTCGGCTCCGAAATTCTCCGGAATGGAACGCAGATACGCCTGCTCATCATCGGTGAGCGGCTTGACACCCGGAACGATGGTCTGATTGCCGTTGCCCTCGAAACCGTTGGCAAGCAGAATCATCCACTCGACTTCGACGCGCATGCGCTCGCGGTTCAACGCCGGTTCGCTCATGTATTCGACAAGGGGAGCGGTCTGCTTGTGGTAGCGGCCGTCAAGAGGGGTCAGTGCGATTGCGGGGGAGATGTCAGTAAGCTTCATAGACAACAGCATACGTTCAGCCGTGAACCATTGGTCCCGTCATTTGCTGATGCGTCCCTCATAATACTGGACCTCCTCCAGCTCGCCTTCCACGACCTCTTGGAAATGACGGTCATGGTCCAGCACGGATTTGTTTCCGGTGTCGTAGGCGTACCGGTATCCCGCTTCATGGTATTTCGGGTAGTGCGTGGAGTTCTTCTCCCCAGACGAATCACTGACTTCGGCTCCTGGAAAAGCCCTCTTCGGCGCATCCTCCTCATGGACGGAGCATCGTATGGTGAGCCAGTTCTCCGTATGGGGGTTAGCCTCCCCGTCAAGTGCCGCGATGCCTTCATCATCCATCTCGATGGCGGTGACCCGTGTTTTCTCGGGAATCTCGAAATTCGCTATCGGGGAGCCAAGCGTGGCGATATGTTGGATGTCGTATTTATCTTGGAAATCCGTCGCCGCCGCTGCCGCGATGATGCCGCCCTGCGAATGGCCGACGATTTCCACGGGATCATCCGGCTGGATGCCGGCCTGTTTCATGGTCTCATCCAGGAAACGGAGGCTTTCCGCGGTTCCGCGCTGCCGCTCATCGGCACTCATCAGCTCGAAATTGGTGTACCAGTCCATAGGCGAATCGTGATTGCCGTCGGTCCCGGGAATGATGATCCTCCAAGCATATGTGCCATCGGCTTTGCGGTACTTGCAGCATGCGATGGTTCCGTATTCCAGACCGCTTTCACGTTCGCCGTTGAGAGGTCCTTCGGACAGCCGCCGTTGGTCGGCGATGGCGTCCTTCGTGCTTGTACCGCCTCTGACCACTTTGGTTTTCGGATACACACGGGTTACGGAGAGATTGTCTCCATGGTCTTTGTCGAAGTACGGTATGAGCAGTCTGTCGATTTTCTTAAGACCGCGATTGACCGAGCCTTTGCCGGAAAGCCCCTCTGCTATAGCCGCTCCCGGTTTGGTGACCATGAATAAGGTTTTCGTGATGTATTCCAGGATGGACGTGTCTTTTGAAGGCCGTTCCTGTATGTTCAATCGGCTCGCATGCTCTCCGAGGACGCTCACGAAGCTTTCCTGCATCCATGCGGTGGATTCCACAAGATAGAATTTGTTGAATTTCCCCTCTTTGGCGTAACTGCGTCTTACCCCCATCAGTGCGCTGGCGGTCAAGGCGAGAATCGCGGATTCCCGTGATGACATGAAAAGCCCTCGCAACATGATATTCAGCCCTTTCCTGCTGGCTTCCTCAGCTTGGGCGTATAAGGATTGGGCTTGTGCGATCAATGAGGATAGCTCATTAAGCTGGGATGCCATGGATTGCAGGGCCTCGGCATGCGCTTCGCAACGTCCGAGCAGCTGCCGGTACGGCAATTCGATATGGTCCTGCGCCGTACACCGTGGACTTGCCCCGGTCAAAGCGGACAGGAGCGGTGTGGCGCGAGGGTGGATTTTGAGTTCATAGCCTGCGGCAATGAAGGATCTACGGGAAGTGCCAAGACGATTCGCTTGGTCTCTGAGGATTCTTGAAGCATTGAAGTATTCCCGGTATTCGGCGGTGGTGAATCTCTTTCCGCCAACGATGCGGGCCGTCACTCGTTGGTTCATGCCGCACCTGCCGACCAGAGAAGACGTGACGTGGCGATCATATCGTCACGTAGCAGAGCGGATTGCCGTGCGATGCGATCGAGACGGGTGCGGTATTCCTCGGCCGCGGTGCCGGTCCAGTCGGCCAGTCTGTTGGAGGCTATTGCCGCATCAAGTCCATCGAGAAGCCGTGACGCGGTAACAAGTTTCGCATTGATCAATGTTTGGGTGGTCCGCACGCCAATTCGGCAACGACAGGACATTCCCGACAGGGATGCCAACGAATTGAAGGCTGCGACGCCTGGGGCGGCGGCACCAAGAAAAGCATTTGAAACGTTCATGGCAGCCATTTGACCACATTCGGCGTTGACGCCAATCGGAAAACAGAGCTTGTGGTCAAAGAACGAGTCTATGAAAAACCGTCGGCGTGTCGTTATTGGAAAAACAACGAAAACCACGTCGACGGCATGTGGATAACTATATTCGAAAAAGCCCCCTACCAGGGTTTGGTCTGCGAGGATGACGTGCTTGGGTTCTTTTTCGCAGCCGAACCTGAATCGTCATTGGGATCCGATTGCGTGGATTGGGCGTTCTGAGCCAATAGCTCCTCTATTTTCCGACGTTGTTCGTCGGATAGGTTTTCGTCGTTCTTGTGACTTGATTTACCCGATTCCTGAGCGTCGGCGGTGTTTGAATCCGTGGAAGCGGACTGATCGCTCTGCTCGGCTTTGATCTTCTTGGACGCGTGATCCGTAAGCTGGCTGGAAACATGACTGTTATGCTCGATTGATTCGCGCACTTGGGGCAGCAGCAGCGGCTTCATGGCTGATGCCTCGTTGAATTGGGCGTCCGTCTGCTGTTGCCTGGTGTGCAGCTTGTCCCAATCGGCATCGTCTTTTCTGCTGGTCGAGATGTTCTCCTGCAGGCTTTGCGTGGCCTGGTTGTAGCTATTGACGGCTGCGAGATTCACTATGGCCCATAGGGCGGCCATGACCAGCAACGCCGCCATGACGGCCAAAACGATGCGAACCGTCAGCGAGGCACGCGGTTTCATGGTTGTTCTGGTCATAGCAAACTCCTCGACTGAATTATCCAAGCCCCCAATTCGCATGCGAGCAGCAGCAGCGTGACGATGGCCAGTGGCCATACGACGGGCATCGTCCTGGTGCGCTTCTTGGTGGTTTGGGTGACTCGCCACTTATCGGACGCTTCCTTGGACACGCCGTCACGCATGGTGTTGGAGGCGTTCAACACCAGCGCGGTACCGCTCAACTCGTCGGCGATGGACGCCATCTCATCCTTGTTCATGCGTGACACTCCGGGTTTGCCGGTATCAGGGTCGGTGACCCACTGGTCCGCATTTCCATCGACGCCGTCGGCGATTACGGGAATGTTGCCTCCCTGCTCGCTGCCGATGGCTACGGTGAAGGCATCGGATAGGTATCGTCGCAATGATGAGAACGTGCGCCGTGCCTTTGACGAGGTCTGTTCTCCATCGGAAAACAGGTACAGCACGATCGCATCATCGGGATGCTGATCATGAATGGACTTGCAGGTCAGCAGCAGCTGGTCGATAGGGGCATCCAACGTCGAACCGGCCGAAACGGAAGTCGCCTCGGGCGCGAGTGTATCCGCCCAATTGTCGATCGCGTTCGAATCCGGGGTCAACGGCACGTCCAACGTGCCGGAAGCTCCGAATCGCAAAGCGGCGAAACTGGAATTGGGATATAGCGCGGTGACGTCCTTCACGGCTTGTTTTGCCACGTCGAGACGGCTTGACTGTTCGGCTGAACCATATTGCGCGTCTTTGACGGACATGGAACCGGTCACGTCAACGGCCACCACCACGTCGGTGGCGTTCACCGCACGGCTATTGGTCGGCGCCACGATACTGGGCGTCAATGCCATGACCGACACCGTCAGACAAAGCAATACGCGCCGAACGCATGCCCAAACGGTTTCGTCGCTGTCAGCGCGGCGACGGACATGCAATACGATCTGCGCAATGGCGCAGGCCAGCAGAACCACGGCGACGGCTCCGCCGACAGGCCAACCCAAAGCAGGGGAAAGCGTCAGATGGTTCATCTCCTCAACCTCCAAGCCAATGCCAGCCAGACCATCAAAACGATGGCCAAGGCCAGTGTCCACCATCCGGGAGCATCCACCATGGCGGCCTTGTTGCTCGACTCGTTTTCATGGTTCCGCCGAGATTCGATTTCCTTGACCAGCGAAGAGACGGATGCTCCATTCGATTGGGTGAGAAACACCCCATGATGAGCTTCGATGGCGGATTTGAATTTCTGGGTGGTCTCGTCGGCCTCGCTCTGCTTCGGTCCGGAGAACAATCCATCCACGGTGATTTGGGCCTGCTTGGTCAGGTTCAGCGCCTCGTCAAGCGTATAGGTTGGTTTTCCGGAAACGACGTTGTCCGTGGCAAGCACGATGGATGCGGCGCGTTGACGCTCGGCATTGTCGGCGCTTGCGTTCCCATAGGCGAATCCGGGAAGCATGGCCGCGCAGCTCACCACGCCATCGCCAATCAGCGAAGTGGACTCCTTACGGTTCTGCGTGCCTTCCAGCCAGCCGGAAATCGCCTGATAATCGCTGTCCTTCATCTTGTCGATATCGTCTTGGGACTCGACGCCTGCGAGGATGCTGCTGGCTTTGTCAAGCTGTTTGGACACCAGTTCGTAGTCGTCGGTCAACGGAAAAACGGTACGTGACGTCGAATTGAAGATGCTCAGGCCGATTCTCTCGCCCTTGAAGCTGTCGACGAGTTGACGGTAGGTGTCGATGACCTCGCGGTCGTAGGGGAGCGCCGAGCCGGAAACATCCAAGCACAGCACGATGTCTCGGCTGCTGGCCTTCTCCTCGCCTTCATCCACGGTGCTGGGACGTGCCACCAGAGCCGTGGCGAGTGCCAACGCGACCACTAGAAGAATCACCGCCAAACGTGAAAGAACCCTCCACTGGCGGAATAATCTCGATGCGGATTCCGTGTTGAGGTCATCATCCAGGCTGAAGGTGCGGGCACTCTCGATGTCATCGGTTTTGTGGCGCGCGGCCACCAGCAACGTGACGCCGGCAACGGCCAGCACCACGATGACGCCTGCCAGAAAGGCCCAAGTCCAATGCCATGACAGTTGCATCTATCGCCACCTTTCCACAAGATTGGCCACCCATTCGCCAGCCTGCTCGACCGTGGCCTGCCTGGCGATGTGATTGCGCTCGGCATCCGCGAATTCCGGCGGATACAATGCCTCGATGGTTTGCCTGAGCAAGGTGAGACCCTGCTGGTTCCCCGTGGTCCGAGGCGTCTCTTCGATGTCGGTGAGCGTCTGGTTGCGCACGTCCGTTCCGGTGGCAGTGGAAGCAAAATCCCTGGCGATTGCGGCCAGCTGTGCGAAAGCCTCCTCGCGCTCCAGCTCCCCCCGGGCATGGCGGGACACAACATCATCGATACGCTGATGCCAGACGGTTTTGCCGGCAAGCGCGTCATGTCGGCCGCGATTGACTATTTTTGCGGGCTTCCGGCTCGGCCGGGCAAGCCAGACCACCAGAGCCACCAAAACGACGGCAAGCAACAGACAGACCGCGATGACGACGGCCAAACCGTTCTCAAGATGAATCTGGTCCTTGATGACGAGGTCATCCTCGGCAAGGAAGAGCATCATGCCTTGTCTCCCAACGACAATACGGACGGGGCTCTCAATTGGTTACGTGTGGACTGGGCCAAAGCCGTGGAAACCATGCGCACGAACTCATGGAACATGCGTTCGCTGGAATCGGATCGAATTACCGTCGAGTCACAGCGATTCAGCTCATGGCGAATGGACGCAGCCAGGTATTCGCGATGCGTTCGCACTTGCCCAGCTGTGTTTCCCCTACGCAGGAACGCAGGCACGCGTCGTTTTCCAGCCCCGCGCATGGCTGACATCAAACGGATTGATGGTGGCCACATCGATGAGCACCATCGGATGTGTCCTTGCAATCGTGCGGATGGCGCTCAAATGACGTTCCTCCAACGCATGCTCCTCGGTGGCGATGACGACCAGCGCCTCTTTGTCCCGAATGCGGCGCGCGTATTCCAGCAACGCGTCGATATTGCGGGGCCTGGTCCACTCGCGCTGCAATGCCGTATCCAAGGTTCGTTCGAACTGCGCCAGGCCACCGTTGAACGGCACCCGGGTGATGGAAGCGCTGTCGCCGAACACCATGGACACTTCGTCGCCTCGGCGCAGGCTGAGCGCGGCGAACATGCATAAGGCATTTGCCGCCACCTGATACGCCTGTTCCGAGGAAGGGCATGTGGCGGTCATCTCCTGTCCGACGTCAAGCAGCAACCATGCCTTCGAAGTGGAGGGACGCTCACGCTGCACCACCATTGGACGTCCCGCTCGGGCACTGGTCTTCCAATCGATGCGTTTCGCCTCGTCTCCCGGCTCATAGGCGTGGATATCCACGACATCGTCGGCGCCGAAGCGTTTGTTCGATGCGTGCGCGCCTTCGAGTATGCCGAGCGCCTTGCGTACCGTCGGCAGACTCAGCGTGGTTCCAAGCGTCTCGATTTTTCTGCGGATCGGATCGTCGGAACGGATCTGGCCGATCATGGAACGGGGACCGCCTGCACGATCGAATCCACCACCTGGTCGCTGGTGACGCCATCGGCAAGTGCTTCGAACGTCATCAGAATACGATGGCGCAACACTTCGTGGGCGAACGCCTTCACATCCTCAGGAATGACGTAATCTCGTCCCTGCAGGAGCGCGTTGGCCTGTCCTATGCGCACCAGCGCGATGGACGCGCGCGGCGAGGCGCCCAGCCTGACGAGCGAGGAAAGTCCTTGGACGGGCTTGGTTCCAGCGCCACGGGAGGTGGCCGCGATATTGACCGCATACTGCATGATCGCATCGGACACGTGCACACGACGTGCCGCGGAACGCAGGAATTCGACGTCGCTGATGGAAACGGTGTCACCGGTGAGCGCGTGCTGGTCTACGGTATCGGAGCCGCGGCGGGTCAGCATGGCGAGCATGCGTTGCTCTTCCTGCGCTGTCGGATAGGTCAGTACGGCCTTCATCATGAAACGGTCCATCTGCGCCTCGGGAAGATTGAAGGTGCCCTCTTCCTCGATTGGATTCTGCGTTGCGATGACCATGAATGGTTTCGGCAGCGCGATGCGTTGGCCTCCGATGGTGGTCGCGCCCTCCGCCATGGCTTCAAGCATGGCGGACTGGGTTTTCGCGTTGGAACGATTGATTTCGTCGAGCAGCACGAAATTGGCGTGGATCGGGCCGATCTGCGTGGAGAATTTCTGCGTGGCGAAATCGAAGACCTGAGTGCCGACCAGGTCCGAAGGCATCAGATCGGGAGTGCATTGCACACGTTTGAACGAGCCGGACACCGAAGTGGCCAAGGTCTGCGCGGCAGTGGTTTTTGCCAGACCCGGGACGGATTCGATGAGGATATGACCGCCGGCCACCAAAGTGGTGATCAGCGATTCACGAAGATTGTCCTGTCCGACCAGGGTCTGCGCGAAACGTCCGCGAATCTGCGAACCGATGTTCCTGGCGCGTGCGATGTCTTCGGCCGACAGCGTGGTTGGTCTTGCGGCTGCGGGCATGGGGATGGGTGCCGGTGCTGGCGCCGGATTCTTTGGAGGGAATAAAGCCATGGTTGCTACTCTAACGGGTCAAGCTGACGGGAGGGTCCAATCCACCGGCTGTTCTCCTGCTTCGATTAGCGCCTGATTGGCGCGGGAGAACGGTTTCGAGCCGAAAAATCCGTAGCGGGCGGACATCGGACTTGGATGGGGGGATTTGATGATGAAAGCGTTGGTGAGCAGGGGCTCCAACGTCTGCGCCTTTCGTCCCCACAGAATCGCGACCAGAGGCTTGACGCTGCCGTCAGGCCGACGGCGATTGTTCAATGCGCTGATGGCCGCGTCGGTGACCACTTCCCAGCCTCGCCCCTGATGACTTCCCGGCTTTCCCGGTTCGACGGTCAGGCATCTGTTGAGCAGCATGACGCCCTGCTTGGTCCAGGGTGTCAGGTCGCCGTTGGCCGGCATGGGCACGCCCAGATCGTCGGTCAGCTCGGTGTAGATGTTCGCCAGACTGCGCGGAATGGGCTTGACGTCCGGTGCCACGCAGAAGCTCAGTCCCACCGGATGGCCCGGCGTGGGGTAGGGATCCTGGCCGACGATAAGCACTTTGATGTCGTCGAATGGAATGGTAAACGCGCGCAGAATGTTCCTGCTGGCCGGAAGGTACTTACGTCCCGCCGCGATTTCCGACCTCAGAAAGTCTCCCATGAGATGTATCTGGGGTTCGACATCGGCGAGGGCCTGGGCCCATCCGGGCTCCACAAGATCCTTCAATGGTTTGATATGAGTCATACTTTCCCACTGTACGACGTGCCCTGTGGATGTCCATGCCGATTCCATGCGGAAACGTGTCGAATACGCGCAAAATCGACGATGCTGATTGTGGGCTGACTGCACGGGCCGGTACACTGGGGCGGTAAGTGTGAGAAATGAGGTTGCAGAAAATGGCTAAGCAGGACAAGGAGACCTACGAATCCTACGCCAAGGATATGTTCGACAATCCTCCGGCGGGACCGATGGGCGTGCACCGTGGCGCACGTTCCATGGCGTCCAGGGCTCTGCCGTATGTGATTGTCGTGATTGTGGCTCTGCTCGCCGGCCTGCTGTTCTGGGGAGTCTATTCTGGTGAGATCAGCAACCTGAGAATGCCTTGGTCGGCCAAGGAGGACTCTTCATCGTCCGTCTCCACGGCGGATAAGGCGGATAAGAAGACGGACGACACGTCCAAAGACGCCAAGACGGAGAACAAGAAGTCCGAGGACGGCAAGAAGACCAGTACTTCGGATGGCCAGTCGAAGGACGCTTCGGACGCCAACCAGAACGCGGAACAGAATAACGATCAGAACAATGGCCAGGATGCGGCTTCTGAGCAGAGCGTGAATCTGGCCACCGAGATCCGCGTGGTGAACGCCACCAGCATCACCGGTTACGCCAAGAGCAAGGCCGATGCCCTGACCCAGGCCGGATACACCAGCGTGACGCCCAGCAATCCGACCGGCAACGTTCCCAGCCAGACGGTTGTCTGGTATCAGAATGAGGCCGACAAGGCGACGGCGGAGAATGTCGCGCAGACGCTGGGAATCTCCAATGTCCAGCAGAGCAGCGGATTGGTCACGCCGATCGTTGTGGTGCTGTTGAACTGAAAAAACGCCGTCCGAACCGGTTTGGAACCTCGCCCGAACATAGGCGAGGTTCTTTTATTTTCTTGGAAATCCGGCGTTTTTCAAGTTGATTCGATGCGACTGACATCTTGCTCACAGCGCAAAGAACGTCATCGGGTTTGGCACTCTCGACGTGAGAGTGCTAATCTGCGAATTAGCACTCGACGAGTGAGAGTGATAACTGGCAGCTGACGGCTGGTTCTGATTGTCGCTCCGAAGGTGGAAATAATACCGTGTAGCCATATGTGGAGGAACAATGGCAAAGATGATTGCATATGACGACGAAGCTCGTCAGGGAATGCTCGCGGGTCTCGACAAGCTCGCTGACACCGTCAAGGTAACCCTTGGTCCGAAGGGCCGCAATGTGGTGCTTGACAAGACCTACGGCGCTCCGACCATCACCAACGATGGCGTTTCCATCGCAAAGGAAATCGATCTGGACGATCCGTATGAGCGTATCGGCGCCGAACTGGTCAAGGAAGTCGCCAAGAAGACCGATGACGTTGCAGGCGACGGCACCACCACCGCAACCGTGCTGGCCCAGTCCCTGGTGCACGAGGGTCTGAAGAACGTCACCGCCGGCTCCAACCCGATCGCGCTGCGTCGTGGCATCGAGAAGGCCGCCGACGCCATCGTCAAGGAACTCGTCGCAGCGGCCAAGGACGTTGAGACCAAGGATCAGATCGCTGCCACCGCAACGATCTCCGCCGCTGATCCGGAAGTCGGCGAGAAGATCGCCGAAGCTCTGGACAAGGTCGGCCAGGATGGCGTCGTGACCGTCGAGGACAACAACCGCTTCGGTCTTGACCTTGACTTCACCGAGGGCATGCGCTTCGACAAGGGCTACATCGCTCCGTACTTCGTGACCAACGCCGAGGACCAGACCGCCGTTCTCGAGGATCCGTACATCCTTCTGACCTCCGGCAAGCTGAGCTCCCAGCAGGATGTCGTCCACATCGCCGAGTTGGTTATGAAGACCGGCAAGCCGCTGCTGATCATCGCTGAGGACGTTGACGGCGAGGCTCTGCCGACCCTGATTCTGAACAACATCCGCGGCACCTTCAAGTCCTGCGCCGTCAAGGCTCCGGGCTTTGGCGAC
>ERZ779705.2139-NODE-2139-length-11123-cov-4.224702_pt1 | contig 11123 bp, 10 predicted proteins | sample MGYA00511385_ERZ779705 | MGnify/ENA primary metagenome ERZ779705 (study PRJEB29588, sample SAMEA2145301) | human gut metagenome | biome: human gut; feature: human-associated habitat; material: faeces | place: Denmark | collected 2008/2010 ... | reverse complement strand
AAAGTACTTGGCTGGAAGCGGCCTGGGAGGATAGATAGCTGCCGGTTAGAAAAAAAGAACCTGTACCAATGGTACAGGTTCTTTTGCTATGGGAAAGCATAATTTACATTTTCTTTTTGGCTAGTGTATAACATCTAAAGAAAATTTCCCAAAACCGGGCGAAATTTTAATCGTGCAACGTAACTATAGGTGAATATAATTTATGGAAGCGTATTTCAATAGTGAAGTATGCATTTCTGGTGTGTTAGTTACGAGGTGACAAGTATGACTTACGAAGAAATGAAATCTAGCGGCAGTAATATGGAAATTATTCCTTGCAAAAGAATGCAGTGCAAGGGAGCAGCTCCATGTGTGCTTAACATCAATTCATATATGAATGTATATGAGTTTGAAGACAAAATCATGAAGTATATGTGTAATATGCGCCCTGTCATGGACGAATTCATCTGCGTAAATCTTGATGTAATTGCAGATAGACCCGTCGACTTCATCCAAAGTCTGGTTGAAGGATATATTCGCTATGATGGCGTACATATCAAGAAAAACTATCGTGTTGAGTATGGCAAAATGGATAAAGAGGGCAATAATCATATCTATGTTCTTGAAGCACCAGATGGAGCGTGCGACTATGATATGGCAGTCTCTGTCTTCGCTATGGTGTGCATTGAAGGAAAAGCTCCGTCAGATTGGCACTGGAAAGAGATAACTGAGGAAGTGTTTGCGAAAAAAGAGGAAAGTACAGAAGTCATGCATGTTGAAGGGATTGACTGGAAGGAAGTAGCTTTTGCTAAAAGAAGGATGAGTCGTGTGTTAGGTGCTGTTGTTGGCGATATCGTTGGGTCTGTATATGAATTCAATGAAATAAAAACCAAGGACTTTCCGCTATTTTCTGAACATTGCTGCCCTACTGATGACAGTATTATGACGTTTGCTGTTATGAGTGCTCTGGTAGAGTGTAATAAGGATTACCGCAAACTTGCTGCTGAAACCATAAAACAAATGCAACGTTGGGGAATGAGATATCCTAAGGCGGGTTACGGAAGTATGTTTTCTGATTGGCTTAGAACGAACGATCCGCAGCCTTATAATAGTTTTGGCAATGGTTCAGCTATGCGTGTTAGCCCAGTAGCTTACGTTGCTAAATCTATAGAAGAAGTGAAGGAACTGTCTAGAATTGTTACTAGCGTTACGCATAACCATCCAGAAGGGATAAAGGGTGCTGAAGCTACTGCAGTTGCAACATATATGGCTTTACATGGAAGCAAGAAAGAAGAAATTTTTACTGTGATAGATAATGAATATTATCCGATGAACTTCACGCTAGACGAAATCCGTGCTGATTACGAATTTAATGAAACGTGTCAGGAGACTGTTCCGCAGGCGTTAAAAGCTTTTTTCGAAGCGACTGATTTTGAAGATGCAATTAGAAACGCAGTATCTATCGGTGGAGATAGTGATACAATTGCAGCTATAACATGTGCGGTTGCAGGTGCTTATTATGGTGTACCTTATCGAATTGAACAGCAGGCGTTGAAATACATGGATGGATTACAGAAAAAAGCTTATCGCTTATTTTGTTCATCATTTATGTTTAAATAAAAACCAGTTTTGTGCGCTTTGGAGGTGTTTTATTATGATTATTTGGAGATCGCATATTAAAATAGTTGGTAGTCCTGGTAGAAGTCGTATTGATCTTTGCCTTAATAAAAGTGTATTGGCTATGGGGTGGTCGCTTAATGATAGGCATTTAGAAGAACATAATTTTAGTGAAGATGAAAAGAGAAAAATTTGTAAGCAACGTGCAGCTATAAAATCTTATGAAGATTATGCGTCCTTAATTAAAGAGTGGAAAGTTTATAATGCTAAGGGAATTGTTAATGCAAATATAAGAAGATTGTATTATGATGTTAAACCTGATGATTTAATATGGATACGCGACAATGGAATTTATTATCTTGGCAGAGTAGGCGAAGCTAGCCAATGGGTTTACGATAGTAGTAAAGAAATACTAGAAAGTGATTCTACTACGCAACGAACTTGTATAGAGTGGCATAAAGTAGGAGATGAATTTCATGTACCTGGTAGAGTAGTAGATGCTTTTATACTTGGAGCTACATTACAAAGAATAAATTCTGACGCAGTAGAGCTCTTTTCAAAACATTACTATAATACTAAAATTGACAATAATTGTTATAAAGATTTGAGCATTAGAGCTGACCAAGAAATGTTTTATTCATTAATCTCTTCAACGGATTGTGAAGATTTAGTATATGCATATTTATTCTCTGAGTATGGATATATAGTAATTCCTTCAACTAATAAGCAATCAACAGCTCTTTTTGAGTGTGTTTTGCTCGACCCTAAGGATAGAACGCATATATATATTCAAGTTAAAAAAGGTAAAGTAGACATTGATGCAAACGCATTTAGACATTTGCAGGGCAAGGTTTTCTTATTTACTAGTGAGGGCAACGTAACTAATCTGGACGATAATGATGAAAATATAAAACGTATATCACCAGAAAAACTGTTTGAATTTGCTATCTCTGATGCAGCAAAAAATATTGTTTCTGATAGCATTAGCTATTGGACGGAATATATGCGGAAGGCATTGAAATGAAATCTCTTCTCCTCACCGCCTTCGACCCCTTCGCTCATTACACGATGAATCCATCGTGGGAGGTCGTACAGGCTTTACCCGAAACTATCAACAACTACCATATACACAAGCTGCGCCTGCCGAACATCTTCAATCTCGCTCCACGTCTGCTTTTGGAAGAGGCCGAGCGCGTGCAGCCCGACGTTATCCTGCTGACGGGCATGAACAGTGGCTCGACAGATGTGGAAATCAACCTTGCCGCGCTCAACATTAAGGATGCGTTCATCGAAGATAACATGGGCCGCAGGCCGTGGAATGAGCCAATTCTTGCTGACGCCCCCGCCGCCTACTTTGCTACGATTCCTGTACATGAAATAGTCCGCTCTTTACGTGCGCAGAAGTTGCCCGTGCAGCTGGAGTTTGCTTCCGGCGGCTATGTCTGCAACGAAATTTTTTACCGTGCTGCCCATGCCTACGCCGGTACGACAACGAAGGTTGGCTTTGTACATGTGCCGCTCCTGCCGGAAATGGTGTTTGACGAGAGGCTTGCTAGACCTTTAGAGGAAACCAGCGCAATTTTAAAAGCTATTATCGAGCGTATTTAATATGAGCCATACAGCACGAAGCTGTCTGGCTTTTTCTTTTTTCACAAAGCTTCTGCTGAATTTGTATGCTTATCCGCTATTCTTTTTGCTTAGTAAGCGTTATAATATCATTGTACTTTCAGAAGGCAGGTGCAGCGATGTACTTTCAATATGGCGAAACAGAAATAAATTATCTTAAGCGCAAGGATAAAAAGCTGGCGTGGGCTATAGAGCAAATCGGTCATATCGAGCGCAAGCTGGACGCTAATCTTTTTGCTGCTGTTGTACGTCATATTGTCGGTCAGCAGATATCATCCAAGGCACAGGCGACGGTTTGGGCGCGTTTGGAGGCAAGGCTGAAAGTTGTTACACCTTTTACGGTGCATGCTGCGTCGGCTGAGGAGCTACAGGGTTTGGGTATGAGTCTGCGTAAGGCAGAATACATCAAGGATTTTGCGGATAGAATTGTCGGCGGTGAGTTTGATTTGCAGGCCGTGGAGCATATGAATGATGCAGAGGCAATTACAGCTCTGAGCAGCCTGAAGGGTATCGGTAAATGGACGGCAGAAATGATTTTGCTGTTCTGCCTGCAGCGACCGGATATTTTAAGCTATGACGACCTGGCAATTCAGCGCGGTTTACGGATGCTGTACCATCACCGCAAAATTACGCGTGAGCTGTTTGCCAAATACCAAAAGCGCTATAGTCCCTACGGCAGTACGGCAGCCATCTACCTTTGGGAGATTGCCGGCGGTGCGATAGAGGGTATGAAGGATTATGCGCCTGCGAAAAAACGTTAAATTATAAGGGTTCTATTCCCCTTAGTGCTACCACGCAAAATAAATGAGGTTGAAGATGTTGTACTATAAAAAAATTTCCTCGCCTTTAGGCGAAATAACTTTACGCAGCGATGGTGAAAGGTTAACCGGTCTATGGTTTGCAGACGATAAGCATTATGGCGATAAAGATATTCAAGATGCGCAAAATGCGGAGCTGCCTGTTTTTGCACGTGCTGAAAAGTGGCTGGCTGAATATTTCGCAGGCTGCGAGCCGAAGGTAAATGTACCTTTGCAATTTACCGGCAGTGATTTTCAGAAAAGTGTCTGGAAGATATTGCAAAAAATCCCTTATGGCACCCTCATTACTTACGGCGATATTGCGTGCGAAATTGCAGCGCAGCGTGGTCTTGCACGTATGTCGGCGCAGGCTGTAGGCGGTGCAGTGGGCCGTAATCCGCTCTGCATTATTATTCCCTGCCATCGCGTAATAGGCGCTGATGGCAGCCTTACCGGCTATGGCGGCGGTATGTGGCGCAAGGTGCGTTTGTTAGAGATAGAAAAGACAGATATGAGTAAATTAACTGTACCGACAAAGGGCACAGCGTTATAAAGGAGTTTTTATATGAATAAAATGTATTATCCTGTTGTCGCGTTGGCATTGGGACATCTTGTTACCGATATGCAGGCGGGGGCTCTGCCTATCGTTTTACCGCAGCTGAAGGAGCTGTTTTCCTTGAGCTATTCACAATTGGCAGCGATTGTACTGCTGCAAAATATTATGTCATCCGTTATTCAGCCGGCCTTCGGCTATCTTACCGACAGGCGCAGTTTATCGGATGCCACGCTTTCTGCCGCTTTGTGCGGCGCTGGCAGGTGCAGGCTTTGCCTTTGTGGGCTGGGTTTCCAGCTATACGCTGCTTTTATGCACGGTTATTTTTATCAGCCTGGCGAGCGCTACCTATCACCCGCAGGCTTCTAAAACAGTCAATTTTTTGAGTGATGATACAAATCGCACGAAGAACATGGGCTTGTTTTCTATCGGCGGTAACGCCGGTATGGCAGTTGGTTCTATATTTATGACCTTTCTTTTAGGCTTGGCCGGTGGTATTCATAACACCATGTATTTTGCTGTTCCCGGACTGCTAGTATTCTTGCTGATGGCAAAGGCTATGCCGGATTATATCCGCGTAAACAAGGAGCATGAGGTACAGCAGGCCAAGAAGGCTGCTGACGGCACGAGCGAAAAAATGTCATATTTTGCGCTCTTTTTGATTCTGTTCTATATCTTCATGCGTTCTTCTATTCACAGCGGTATTTCAACATATCTGCCGTTGTATTTTATGAAGTTCCGCGGCTTTGAGGCAGTTTTCTCCAGCAGCCTGGTGTCCGGCTTCCTTTTAGGCGGTGTGGCAGGTACCTATGTCGGTTCAATTTTGAGCGACAGACTGGGAGCACGCAAAATTCTCTTGGGCTCTATTACGCTGAGCATTCCGGCAATTTACTGTATTACGATTGCTACGACTAAGCTTTTTGCTATGGCATCGGTTGTTATCGCAGGCTTTTGCATCATCGGTTCCTTTGCGACGACCATTATTATTGCTCAATGTATGATGCCGAATAATGTGGGCATGGCATCCGGTCTGACAATCGGTTTCAGCGTTGGCTTAGGCGGTTTTGGCGTAACAATTCTCGGTGTGCTGGCCGATAAGTTTGGTCTGCCGATGGTTATGCAGCTTTTGGTGTGGTTGCCGATTGTAGCGGCAATTACGGCTATTTGGATTCCGATACCGAAAAAATTACAAAAATAAAATAAGATATGCTGAAAAAAATGGTCCTCGAAACTTTCTGCTTGTCTTTAGTAAATCATATAATAAATTTTTACAGAGGGGTATTTTCTTATGGATAATTACAGACTTGGCATTTTTTATGGTCTTGGAGCCTATCTTTTATGGGGCGTGCTGCCGATATACTGGAAGCTGCTGCAGCATGTTGAGGCGATGGAAATTTTGGCGAACCGTTTTTTATGGTCAGCCGTTTTCGTCTTTCTCTTGTTATTGGCAACAGGCAAGCTAAACATCTTTATGCAGGAAACCAAGGCGATTTTCAGTACGAAAAAGACAGCCTGCTGCATGGTGCTGGCAGCAATTATGATCAGCTTCAACTGGGGTATTTTTATCTGGGCGGTAGAAGCAGGACGCATTGTAGAAACAAGCATGGGCTATTATATCAGCCCGCTGATGAATGTGCTCTTTGGCGTAGTATTTCTGCGTGAGCGCCTTGCTAAGCTGCAGATTGCAGCAGTTAGCTGCGCTGCTGTCGGCATTGGTGTGATTATTGTCCATAACGGCGGCCTGCCTTGGGTAGCACTGACGCTGCCATTAACCTTTGCCTTCTATGGTTTACTGAAAAAAATTATTATTGCCCAACCGATGACGAGTATTCTGTTGGAAACATTATTGATTTCGCCTTTGGCTGCAGGCTACTTATATTACCTTAGTATTAACGAAGGTACTGTTTATCAAAGCTGTGATATGAATACGTTGCTGCTTTTAGCAGGTGCGGGCGCTGTTACGGCGACACCGATGCTCCTTTTTACGGCCTGCGCGCGTAAGCTGCCGTTGAATATTGTAGGCTTTTTACAATATATTTCGCCTTCTATATCACTGATGATAGGCGTGCTGATTTACGGTGAACCGTTTACCGGTACTACTGCTACAGCCTTTGGCTGCATTTGGGCGGGACTGGCGCTATTCATCTGGTCACAGATAAGAAGATAAAAAACTCCTGCAGGCAGGCTGAAGGCCTGGAGGCAGGAGTGTTTGCGTTTAGCAATAATGCCCATTTTTGAAAATATATGCTGATTATGCTATAATTATATTTGTTTTTTATGGAGGTGTTATAGTGAGCTTTTTCTCAGATAAGTGGCGCGGTATTATTTTATGTGCTGTTTTGGCTGTGCCGTGCTGGTTTTTAGGCAAGCTGGTGCCTGTTGTCGGTGCACCTGTCTTTGCAATTCTTTTAGGCATGCTGGTAGCGCTTGTGTGGCCCGTAGAGGCTGCGTTTAAAAGCGGTGTAGGCTTTGTATCCAAAAAGGTGCTGCAATACGCAGTAATCCTGCTTGGCTTCGGTCTGAATATTTCCGTAGTGCTGGCAACCGGTAAGCAGTCTCTGCCGATTATCGTCTGCACGATTGCAACTTCGCTTATTGTGGCCTATGTGTTGCATAAGGTGATGAAAATTCCTGGCAAGATTTCCACACTTATCGGTGTAGGTTCGTCTATCTGTGGCGGCAGTGCAGTGGCTGCGACAGCGCCTGTCATCAAGGCAGATGATGAAGAGGTGGCGCAGGCTATCAGCGTTATATTTTTCTTCAATGTGCTGGCAGCGCTGCTTTTTCCTTGGTTGGGTACAGTGTTGGGATTTTCTACAACAAGCGGTGAAGCCTTCGGTATTTTTGCTGGTACTGCTGTTAACGATACTTCTTCGGTTACGGCAACGGCGGCGACTTGGGATGCAATGTTCGGTCTGGGAACGGCAACTTTGGATAAGGCGGTGACGGTAAAGCTGACGCGTACACTGGCAATTATTCCGATTACGTTGGTATTAGGTTATCTCGTAGGCAAGCGCGAACAGGGGGCAAATCATGAAGTTAATATCAGGAGCATTGTGCCGAGCTTTATACTGTACTTCGTACTGGCTTCGCTTATCACTACGTTGGCGACAAGCATGGGCGTAGTAGCAGAGGTTTTTGCACCGCTTAAATGGCTCAGCAAGTTCTTTATCGTTATGGCGATGGCTGCGGTAGGTCTGAATACGAATATCGTCAAGCTTGTGACAACAAGCAGCAAGCCTTTGGGACTCGGTCTTGGCTGTTGGGCAGGTATTACGTTTGTGAGCCTGCTTTTGCAGCATCTGCTTAATCTCTGGTAAGCAGAATAAAATTTAATTTTGCATCGGAAACAGCGACAAATAATAGTTTGTTCGCTGTTTTTGACGTTTTAAAAGGCTGTTTTGCTTGTGAGCGGGACGAAGCTGGACCCATAGATATAGTGTTGTGGAAATCTCCCCCTAGTTGTTATTAAAGTTATCCACAGATTGTGCATAACATGTTGATAATTGTGTAAAATCCTTGTAAACAAGCCACTTTTTTCTCAGAGGCTGGTGGATAACACTCTGTATAACTAAAAGTTATGCACAAAAACTGTGGATAAGTCTGTTGATACTGTTGATAACCTTACACTAAATATCGGAAAAGGAGGATATATTTTCCAGGAAAACAAGATAATTTCCTATTGCTGCGGTGGTATTTTGTATACAAACACAAGTTTTTTTGCTATCTGCAAAGTTTTTGCTTGCGTAATAGACGATTTTTGTTCATAATATTATTATGACTAATTGTAAGTAAATGGAGGAAGATTAGGTTATGGCATTAAAGCAAATGGATGCATTGGCAGCTTTGCGTGAGGCTGCAGGTGAAGTTATAGAAACTTCTTTGTGTGATGTACAGGGTAACTGGCTGGCACTTGTAAATGCTGAGGAAGGCAAGCGCCTGGCTTTTGCTGCAAATGGTGAAGCTGCGCTGAGCGCACTGTGGAAGGATGTTGAAAAGGAAGCAGACGTTAAGGACGTACATGTTTCTGTTATGGCACTGAATGCAAATAATGCTGCGCTGGTGCGCCGCTATGTTAAATGGACCGCACCGACTGCCTGCGGCACTAAAGGTGCCAGCATCGGTTTCAGCGATTGGCTGGGCGAGGCAGATGCAGTTGTGGCGGAGCTGTTTGGTAAACGTCAGCTGAAACCGGTATTGGTTGATTTTACTACCGAGGACAGCGAGGCACTGCAGCGCTATTTTGTACAGGCTGTGGATACCGCAACCTGGGGCGTGCTCGAAGAGGGCTACAAGGAAGGCTACGGCGCTAATGCTGCTGGCCTGAAAACCGAAGAGGAAATCGTGAAGGCTTTGCTTTACGGTTACAGCATGATTGGCTTTGACTGCAGCGATAAGATTGACCTGGGCATTGAAAAGCTGTCTGACGAGGCTGTTGACAAACGCTTTGAGCAGTTCAACGAAACCTTCCGCGCAGCATTGCATGCGTCCTATCTGAACGCTGAGTTCAAGGTTGGCACCAGCAAGATTACTTTTACCGAAAATCAGCTGCACCGCATCGTTCTGGAATACGGCGAAGCAATTATGCATATCCAGTTCATCTACAACTCTTATCTGAAAAATACTCCGTGGGATATTGACTTTGAGCTGGATCTGTCCAAGCCCGGTAAGGTGCTGACTCCGCAGGAGCATTATCTGATCGGCAACGAGCTGCAGCGTAACGGCATCAAGCTGAGCTCTATCTGCCTCGACCCGCTGAAGGACTCTGAGGCTGTAAACGATAACCTGCAGCTGCACTGCGAGATTGCCGACACCTTCGGCTATCGCCTGAGCTTTAAAAATGCGGATATCGCTATGAACGATACTGCTGCTGCTATGAAATATCTGAAGGGCAAGGTTCATTTCAAAATGAACAATATCCTCTGGATGAGCGCAATAGAGCTGGTAAAAGCTCTGGATGCCGACCTGTTCGGCAAGCTGTGTGCTGCTTGTGGCTGTGAGGCTACAGCAGATGCTGCTGACCGTGCACTGGTGCTTGGCTACAGAAAGGCGCTGAATCCGAAGGAGGAAAGCAATGTTGCTGCTGACATGAAGGCTTTCCTGGAAGCGCATCATGCTGAATATGCTGCAGCAATCAAAGAGAATGTTGCTGCTAAATTAAAGAACATCTAAGATAAAAATTTAAGGGCTTCCCAAAAAAATTTTGGGAAGTCTTTTGTTTTAAACGATACAAAGCACTGTCTTTAACGTGTTTTTGTATAATGGATATTAGTGTACTTTGTCTACTGAAAAGTAGCGCGAAATTTGTAATCGTTTGATTAGTTTGTGTACAATAGACAAAAGGCTGAAAATGTTCATATACAGTGACTAAAAGAAGAAAAATGTAAAATTTTACAAAAAGGTGTTGACAAACGATGTAGATGGGTGTATAGTATCAGTAATTTCAAATTGACAACCAAAGGTTATGATTGGGACTAAAGATAAGCGTAGAGTTTTAGAGAGCCGGTGTCTGGTGCAAACCGGTACGAAGCCTTATTGATTAAATCACCCATGAACTCGTCAGCGAAAGCTTTGCAAGTAGACTGATGCGCAACGGATGCGTTATTTCCGAGCCGGTTGATGGACTGGTGCTGAAAGTAATAAATTAGGGTGGTACCGCGTATTATACGCCCCTGCATATATGCAGGGGCGTTTTTTTAATACTACTCCTAAAAAGTCCATTAAAAGATAATTGATTTAGTAGTAAATTCAGGTGTTCTTGATAGGAGGAATTAAAATGTTTGAAAAGGTATTGGTAACTGGTCAGAATGATGAAACTTTATTGCCGCGTGTATTGCGTGTGCTTTCCAAGCAAGGTGCTCAGGTACGCTCCCTGCGCATGGATGCAGAAGAAAATCGTCTGAAGCTGGAAATCCAGCTGGCAGATGTAGCTGCTGCTCAGGTTGCCAAGCTGCTGGCTAAGCAGGTTGCAGTTGAGTCTGTAGCTACTATGGCGTAAGGGGGACGGACTGATGAAGCTGAAAGGCTCAGAAGCCATTGTAAAGGTCCTTTTGGAGCAGGGCGTAGATACAGTCTTCGGTTATCCCGGAGGTGCTGTGATTCCGCTGTATGATGCATTGTACGATGCACCGCTGAAAAATGTGCTGACCGCACATGAGCAGGGCGCTATTCACGCAGCTGACGGCTATGCCCGTGCGAGCGGCAGAACCGGCGTATGTATCGTAACCTCCGGTCCCGGTGCCACAAACATTGTTACCGGCCTGGCAACTGCTTATCTTGATTCCATTCCGCTGGTAGCGATTACCGGTCAGGTTGGCGTAAGCATGCTGGGACGCGATTCCTTTCAGGAGATTGATATTGTCGGCGTTACAATGCCGATTACCAAATACAACATGCTGGTACGCAGCAAGGAAGAGCTGCTGCCGGCACTGCGCAAGGCATTTGCCTTGGCACAGGAGGGCAGACCGGGACCTGTGCTGGTGGATATTCCCAGCAGCGTACAGGTTGAGGAGCTGGAATGGAGCGAGCCGCAGGCAGCTTCTGCAGCGGAA
>ERZ779705.2133-NODE-2133-length-11162-cov-2.397227_pt1 | contig 11162 bp, 5 predicted proteins | sample MGYA00511385_ERZ779705 | MGnify/ENA primary metagenome ERZ779705 (study PRJEB29588, sample SAMEA2145301) | human gut metagenome | biome: human gut; feature: human-associated habitat; material: faeces | place: Denmark | collected 2008/2010 ... | reverse complement strand
AAATATACATCATTATGGTTTTGCATTTAAGGGAAAAGAAGTGCTGATTGATGGGAGGTAAAAGTCCCTAATCCACCCTAGTAGGATGGTCTGTTTGAGCATAGGGAATGACAGAATTTCATTTTAAGTAAATATAGCTAGCCGTAAATCAATTTGAAATAGGTAAGTTTATAGAAGAATACAATCCGAAAAGAACTGTACGGATTGAGCTCGGTTCTTTAGTAATGGAGAATCTGTATGACATTCGTTTTCTGTATTTTTCACAGTATGAACATAATGGAGTTTTGGAAGATAAAGAAACTAGGGAATGGGTCAAAAGGCGTGTGTTTCCTAAAGCATGCTAATGGTAGAAAAAGACACTATTATCTTTTTGATGATTTAGAATCTACGGAAACTTTAGAGTTTGCAACTGTCTGCAAAGAGACATTAGTAAAAAATAATCTGTATGCTGTTATTATCAATAGGGGTAGCTTACAAAATTTCAAAGAGCTGGAAAAAGATGATAAAGGACATAAATATATGACTGCTTCTATAAGTGTGTCTGAAATTTATAATTTTATGAGTGATGGTACTGAGCATTGGTTGGAATCTGTTGATATTCCTACTACTTCGGATTATGATGATGATAATGTTAATTGTAGTCTCTCAGAAGATAGTGGCCGAGGTTATGAGTAAAGGAGTGTTAGATGTGATAAATATTATTACAGATAGGGTAAGTGGTGGAAGGGGTTACGGGTTGTGCCCCCTTTTATTGATATCAATTATTTACGAGCAGTTCATTTAATATCTGGAATAGGAGAATAAATACACCAACGATATCGAGAAGAAAAGGAGCTGCGTATTAATGATTTAGCCAATAATGCGGCAGCTCCATGTTATTTTGAGTACCTGAATTATAAATTATTTCTGTTGGCACGTACTCTATTTATGTTTTTGACAACCTCTTCGAGATTAATCTTGCCTTTTACAGTAGATTCTGAGCTAGTTTCAGAATTCTCATTATTATTATTAGAAGAAGAACCGGCGTAAATAATGTCCCCAGCATCGAAGTTAGTGCTGTTTATTTTCTTTATTCTGTCATTGAATCTTTCTTTGTCATTAAGAGTGTCAAGCAAGTCTTCAATCATTGTAAGGAATCTTTTAACTGCTTCTATTGTACATTCTTTAGTTTTCTGCTCATCAGTAGGTTTTGAATCATTATCCGGCATTTCAGGAAGTTCATCACAATACATTCCTTGTAAGTTGTCTTGATCATTGTTTGCATGGCCTATAGGTGACAGTCCCTCGCTTCCGAGTCTGCCATTTATTTTCTCTATTTTCTCTTTAATTTTATCTTCTACTTCACCTTTAAAGTTTTCGTCCCCTGGGTTAAAGTCCAGCGCATTAAGGTTGTTAATATAGAGTTTAATGTATTCCATAGTTTTATCTTCATTGTATTTTGGAAGCTCTAAGCCTTGATTTAATAATAAATTTTTTACTGGTAGGTTACAGTTACTATTAACTAAAGTGTTCATGTAATTCTCAAGAGCTTTTGAGAGATTATAGTGGTTTGTGCTACCCTCATCGAAGCAATAAATGTTATGCAGATTGCGCATGCTGGTTGTCATTCTATCAATTCTACCGAAACGTTGTTCAATACTTCCTGGGAGCTGTGAAATATTGTAATGAATAACATGATTGAACGTAGGAAGATTGACACCGACCTGGGCAACCTGCCAAGTGACAATAAGTATGTCGGGAATAGTATAACCATCCTGTTCTTTGGGCTCTTTAGAATAACGATTTAAGTATTTAGCGTTTCCAAATTTATTCATTACAAATTCACATGTGAGCCAAGTTTTGGGGTCTTTGTAAGTGTATTGTTTACCTTCAAAAGTACTCTGAAAGATGCTGGTCTGCTCTCCTGGAAAGATTTTCTTAAAAACTTCTTCTCCCTCAGCACTGCATGACACAAAAATAATGGCACGATTTTTATCGTCAGGGGTGTATCCATCATTGAATGATGCGAATAATTCTTTAGTTATTTTAGCCAAAAAATTAAGCGAAAATAAATACAATGGCAGTCGTGCAAGATCGTCTGGTTTGCATGTTCTTATAAATCTGTGTTTAGACTTAGTTTCTTTTGGTATGGAATGGTCAGTTTTTAATTCAAAAGGAATACTGTTAGCTACTTCCTTAAAAAGCATCGATGTATTTGAATTTTCAAATTGCTGAAGGTCATCTTCTTCAAATTTTTCCTTGTAAAGATGTTCTACCCAGCTGAGATCTGGGGTATTAGTTGGAGCAAATATACTGCCTTGCATCGCAACCTTAGTTGCAGCATACATATAATTGAGAAAGTCTGGCTCTTTTGCATTCTTGTATGGAGTAGCTGAAAGAAACATAATCCTTTCCGCTTTTAACTTTAACAGTGAACGGTAAAGTTTTATGTCTGTTCTGTTTTCAGGTATAGGTATATTCGCTATATTGTATTCATTAAAATGACGTATAAGTTCATTGAAATAAATGGCGTGTATTAATGTGACAAAATCTTTATGATTCTTATCCTTAATATGATCAATTAGACTAATACATTCATTGAATGCTTTTTGAATAGATTCGTTAGGTATTTTAGGTATATCGCGTATTAACCTGCCGTACACTCTTATTATATTATCATGTTTGTGAAATTCCTCAGTCTGCTTTTTGCTGTTACAGACAATATCATGAGCCTCATCAATGATAATTAAATCCCATTTAATTCCTGTCAATAAACACATTTTGTGCGGGTTAGCTAGGATAATGTGGTTCTTAGCTTCAGCAGTCCCATTTAATTCTGCAGCTATCTCGTTGATTTTACTTTTTACTTTTGTACTACTTTCATTGCTAATATCTTCAACATCAACCGTATTCAGTTTGATGTTATCAAAATTCAGCTTGTCTAAAAGCTCTGCCTTAAACTGCGGGCAGACACTTTTAGGTGTAATAACAAGAATACGAAAATGAGTGTCGTTGTTTTCATCACTCTTGATGTTATTTTCTTTATCCCAGATAGTTTTAGCAATAGCCATAACCGCAGAGACAGTTTTGCCACAGCCGACTTCATCAAAAACATAGACAGCGTTATGTGTATCAAATCTAACTGCATTTAGCATTTGCGTGTAGAAAAGTTGAAGGTTGTCTGTATTTAAAAGTTCTTTAAATGCATAGGGATCATTGCTATTAGGTGTGTTATTCATAATCTTCTCCTTTATGGTAAACGTTAATGAGTTCATTGTACTAGGATTTGAGAGAAAGGTAAAGTAATTTTGAAAATTTGTCATATTTGATTAACACGAAGATCTAGCAGCCCTGCCATTAGAAATTTAGCATTCAGGTTGACTTTGATTATCTGCAGAGTGAATTCTGACTACCTTTTATGATTTGGAAAATGGTTATATGTAATTAAAGTTAATTATAGTCGTAATCAATTTGAATGACGTAAAGTAATATGATAGAATGGAGGAAATTGTAAAATGGAGAAAGATATATTAGGAAGTGCGAGAGGGATACATATGGAATATTTACCCAAGGAACTAAGAGCAGCATATGAAAATGATGTCAAGTGTTGCAAAGATTTAGATGTGGATAAGGATTTGATAAATGTCAGCGATATCTTAAAGTCATATTATATTTTGGCTGATTATTTCACAGATCCATCTGCTAATCAAGAACAAGAAAAAATGTTAGTTGGTGTGCGAAGTTTTGGTTTATTGGCATCCGCTGTTGGAAGACAGTGTGTTGAGTTTGATGGAAAACGAAAATATACAGATAAGATAGACATTTGTTCTACACTTTTCTTTGGGTTAGTTAAAAATCATTCATTTTATGATGGAAATAAAAGGATCGGACTGTTAATTCTTTTATATCAATTGCAATTATATGGATACTACCCAAAACAGCAGTTTAGTGAATTTGAAAAACTTGTAATTTCAGTAGCTGAAAATTCATTATATACAAATTATAAGTGCATTTGGAAAAAGTTTAAAGAAAATGATGATTGTGCAATCTTGACGATTTCCAGTGTTATAAGAAAATTGGTTACGAAGAAAAATACATCACATCATTTGAATATAACTACAAAAGATTTTTGTAATATTTTACAATTGTCTGGTGTAGACTGGGAACTTGATGGTTCAAAAATACATCTAAGAAGAACAGTAAAAAGCTTTTTACTGGAAGATAAATACACTTATACATTAAACTTTTATGGTTGGACAAGACCTGTAAAAGTAAAGATGGCAAGAGATACATGTGATGCTTTGTATTTAACAAAAGAATACCCTAATTTTGAAAAATTTTCAAATGGAGAGGGGAATATTTATAAGACAATATGTGATTTTGAGATGCCCTTAAGAAGATTAAAGGATGAATAACCTAACACAGATCGTCAAATTATGATGGGATGGTTTACTTCATTCCAAACGGAATGAAGTAAACCATCAATAACGAAATAACCGATTATGCAGGGAGAGCCAGTTTAACAGTCGGCTCTCTTTCTCGTACGGCAAGCAAAAAGTTTACCATATAAAAACGAGGAGTGCGTCTAAGAGTTATGCCTGTGACAGTAACAAGGACTCCCGTCTCTGTCGTCTTTCCCTTGCCACACACTTCCTAATTTGATACAATTAAAGTCAGTTCAGTTACTTCTGGCAATTTTTGACAACCAAGTATCAGTGAGTGAGAATTCTATAGACAAGTAACAAAGTGAACAGCAACGGAAGCAGAGAAGGAGCGTGCTTTTTATGAAAAAGAATTATAAATTAGTTTTAGGTTTAGTTGCAGGTTTAACAATTGGTTCAGCTGTAGGTTTAACAGCACAGCCAACCACTACAGAAGCAAAAATAAAGTATGAAACACCAAAACAGGCTGGTCAGAGGTGGTACAAAGCTCAGACAGAAGCATACAAAGGTAAAAAGAAAGTAACGAGAGTGTTTTACATTAAGGCAAAGAATGAAAGCCAAGTTGCTGATGTTACTTACAGAATGCGCATTGCAGCAGTTAAGGCTCAGTATAAAGGTCAGTATAGTGAAACTTGGGGAGAAGCAGGTGCTTCAGCAGATTATCGCAAGACTTCTTTAAAGAAAGTAAAGAAGGGTGTTTATCGCTGGCAGATTACTTACAATGGTAAGAATAAGAAGTTCAGAAAAGAGTACCGTGAAGCTGAGTACAACAGAGAGATGCTCACTGAGTTGACTTCTTTAACTGATGGTAAGAGTCAGTTTGACAAAGCGTTTATTACTATGGCATGGTTCAGAGGTCGTGCAGGTTATCAGTGTGGAAATCATCAGGATTGGTCAACAACGGCTCTGTACAAAAGAAAATTTCATGCTGCTTGTGGACCGTTAGCTTGGACGTATGAGGATTACGCTAAAGCAGCCGGTGTAAAGAAAGTGGGCATGGTCTCTACTAAAGATCATTCATTTAACTATATCGTGGTGAATGGTAGAATGTACTTTGTTGATTTCCAGCGTTGGAATGACATAAGCTTCGGACGTAAAGGCGACTTGACCGGAAAAGAGTTCATTGAGAAGATGTATGATCCTGATTTCCTGATGAAGAAGTGGGACGGCTTAAAATGGTTAAATAATTACTACATTGAACATGTTGATCCTAATGCAAAGATGGAAATTAGTTTTAAGGCTGTCTGGGATAAGATGCCTAAGGAGCATAAAGATAAAATTGGAAAACTTGATGGTGGAATGGATACACAATATAAATACGAACTTACTTGTGATTCTTGGTCACAGGCTCAGTTTCTTCCGATGAAAGTTTATTGTGCTCGGTATAGTGACTACACAGTGAAAAAGATTAAGAAGATAGTTCCAAAGAAACTTCATAAATATTTGTGGTAAAGTTAGGGAGAGTACTCTGAAAGGGGTGCTCTCTTTTTTGGTAAGCAAAAGTTTACCATACAAAAAAGAGGAACAGATTATCTCTGCCCCTCTCTGTCTTACAGAATGACTGTGTTTGGTCTGTTTAGAACGGATTCCAAGCAGACACTAAAGTTGCTGCGACTTTACAAATGAAAGTCATCGCTAGGATTGTACCTAGTACAGCTCTAATAAGCTTCATAATCATTCGCTCCTTTCTTGGAGTAGGGGAGCTCCAAAGAGCTCAACCGCTTTCGCGATATCACCCATAGGTCATTCTGATTTTTTGTTATATTAACATATGGTATTGTGAAAGTTAAGTAGGGAGAGTGCTCTGAAAGGGGTACTCTCTTTTTAAACTAAGTATTGTACTATAGGCAGTATTTGGTTTAAATAAAAAAGAGGAGGGGAATTGCCTATGAGGAAATTTTCCAAGAAATTTATTGTTAGGGGAGTGCAATTTTGCACTCCCCTTTTGTTACTCCTGGTAGTGATGGCTATTACCAGTTTAGCAAGAGCTCGTCCGGCTAAAGCAGCTTCAGATTTCAAAGCTTTTAGTTGGGAGGATAGAAAAGAACTCAAAAAACATTTGAGTAACGACAAGGATTCTAACGGCATTGAGTACAATAAGTACGGATTTGAGGTTAACACTGGGGCAGATGACCATTATTTAAAAGTTGCTGGAGAAAGAATTAACCTTAAACAGAGGTGTGATGGTAAGGTGCATGATGATCCTAAAGAGGAAAACAAGCCGCCATACCGCTATTGGTTTTGGGTAAAGGGTAACAAGTTGAGAAGCAGTGGCATTCACTGGTCAACAGATGGATTTGTTGCTACAACAAAACCTTTAACCGGTAGCTATAACACAAATCAATATGAAAACAGAGTAAGTATTTCCAGACTTGAAGCATCAGGTGGCAAGTTCATAAAATCCAAAGGAAGGGATTTAACTATTAACGGTGCAAAGTGGGGGATAAGCTTTTATATCATTGATTTAAAGCCTTGGTATGATAAGAAGTATGACAAGCTTGCTGATGAATACAGCGGACGTGTTTATTTGCATACAATTGCAAGTATTTATGATGCGAATGAGAAAAGGCTTGCTGGACCTTTTAGAACTTTAGCCAGTTGGACATCTGCAGCAAGAGCTAGAAGCTTTGCTGCAAGTGGTATCGACGATTACAAGGATCATTACAATCAGGTACTTCCTATCAACAAGACTATTAGGCATACGCTTAGGATTTACAGGATGCACACGAGTAAGAAGAACCCTGTCGCAGGAAAAATTACTGATGACGGTGAGGTAGCTGAGTCGTGTAAGTTTAAAAATAGTAAGGATCAAGATATTAGTTTCATTGATGAGAAAGAATTGAAAGCAGGCTCTGTTTTTACACTTAGTAAGATTAAAACATATGAATACGGCGGCACTAAGTATTATCTGAAAGGTATTCGTGAAGTACATATCGATCCTGATACCAATGAAGCACAACCATACGCAAAGTTTATGATGCTCGACAGTTTAACTAGCAATCCGGTTGCAGGTACAGATAAGTCAACAGATAAATACACGAAAGTAGATAGCAATGATGTGAGTAAAGTTGACTCTATTTCATCTAAAGACCTTATGTATTACAAAGAGTATAATATTAAGGTCAACAATCATAGTGTTTCAGTTACAAAGAAAAGCAAGGACACCAAAGTAAAGAGTGTCGCTGCAGGAAAGAAAAAAGGTCTGACAGGTAAAAAGAAATGGGATGCTTTAGCTGATTATATGAAAGACCTTCACTGGAAGAATGGTATCAAGGAAAATAGGATTTACCTTGTCTATCAGGAAATTCCGGAGATAAGCATCAAAGTCTTTAACAAAGTGTATGAGCACGTTGACGGCGATGGTTACGTTTGTGTGAGTGGCGGAACATCACCTGTTTACAAGGAAAAGATTCAGAGTGGTGATGACAAGATTGCTGTCAATTTAACCAAGATACAGGAGAGAAGTATTGCAAAAGAAAAACCGGACAAAGCAGGGTGTGCTGCTGTCTACAAAACTCTGGGCAGCAAGAAATATTTCCCAAAAGATATTAAGATTTCTTACACCGACACAAACGGCAATGACACAACAAAGAAGTTCAGTATCGAGGACTATTATTATGATTCGGCAAATGAGAGTGTCGGTGCAGCCGGTGACGGTTTTGTAGAAACAGACACCAAAAAGACTTACTCAATCAACACAGGTCACAGAGACACGGAGAAAGCTTTAAACGCTATTGTGAAATATGTGTATGAGAAAGTTAAGCTGAATGCCGACAGGTCAGGTGAAGTTAAAATCGAGATTAACTATTACCAGCCAAAAGTACCGAATGTCGCTTTAATTTATCGCAGAAGTTATGATGAGAATGGCAAAGCAGTAGACACTTTAGTACAGACAAAGAAGCTTGGCAATACTGTAATCAATTCTACAACAGATGAAAAGAATTGCGAGGGCAGCTATGGACCATATCCTACAGAATTAACTTTCGTCAAGAACAGTGAAGGAAAATGGGGCGTGGCGGAGAAGCAGTCCGGTGCGGGTACTGACAGTGCTAACACATTACCTCTAGTCGAGGAGGCTGTATACAAGTCTGAGATAAAGAACTATCACGGTGCAGGTTCTGACAGTTGGAGTGGCAGTGGTTTGAGGGAAAAGTCGAAGTATTTTATTGAGAAAGACAGTGCAAGCCACACGGTAAAATACTCAACTGTGTTTAAGGGCAATGCAGTAAAGCTTGTGTATGGTGAGAAGCAGGCTTCATACACCTTTAATGTTTATTACGCAAGGAAGTGTAACGGTGTACTTGGAGAATGGGAGCTTGGCAAGACGGTTACAAAGTATGTAGACACAACACCTGAAGAGGAGATTAAAAGGACACGTTATTTGACATACAATGATACTCTTGAAGGAATGGGTGTTACAACAGTTCTTAAACCTGAGACATACCTGTTGCAGGATGATTTAACCTATGCGGCAGGTAACAAGGAGTTAGTCAAGGTTCTCGGAAAGAGGACAGTTTTAGTATGGCCACAGAAGTCTATGGACAGCGTAACGGTAAATGTTTTCTATATTTCGGAAGAAGTGATACCGCCTACGCCAAAACCAAGTTTCCCAGTAACAGAGGGTACTTCTTCAGAAATAGTTACATGGGATGATCTTGGTCACCCTATGGGGACTGAAGAAAATCCTTCCGAGTGTAGTTCACATGTTCATTGTGAGTCTGCCGGCAGGATTGAGAGGGATGAAGTGTCAACAGTCAGCTCTTCAAATTCGTCAGTAGAATTGGAGGGTGCAGCCGATTTAACTTTGCCTAATGGCAAAAAGGACTGGAAGAATGGAGGAAAGTATGTTCCGAACAAGCTAAAGAGTAAAGCAGTGACTTCTGCTTATTTAAGCAAAGGGGCTGTGAAGAAGCACAATAACAAAACTACATTTACTGTAAAGACTTACAGAGATGTGTATGTGCACCATGAACGCTGGGGTACTGATGAGAATGGAAATCGTGTCGACCAGAGTTACAGAACTTACGATGGAATTCAGTATGGTTTCTTTGATGTTGATGTAAAGACAGTTTATTTCGAATTGTTACGTGCAGAGGTCTGGAAACCGGAGAAAGCTAAAGTGTTTAACTATGCTTTTCCTAATAGTGAGGTTGGTGACAAAGCTGAGCTTGATAGTGATGGCGATTGTCGTACACTGCCTAAAGCATTGTTCCAGCTGAAGGATTATTTTGTTCTTTTAAACAATAATTATCCTGAATGGGGAAGTAACAACTGGGGCGAATCAACTTTTGGTGAAGCATGGTGTAAGATTAACACAGCAGCTTTAGCAAATATTACGTTGAGGGCACCAGATTTAACGATTGAAGAAGGACAGCAGAAACCTTCTTATAAGGATATGATTAGTACAGTACACGCTAACTTACCAGGTATTATCAAAAGCAACTGGGATGTACAGAGTGATATTTTGTCATTCTTCCATCCGAGATGGGAAGAGCAGGTTTGTATGCCGAAACTACTATGTTGGAATGAACTTGAATAAATCCATTCAAAATGCTAAAATAAATCATAATAATGTTATTTCGCAGGTTGATAATATTTAAGGAGGAGTGTATATGGCAAGGGTTATAAGCATAGGGAATCAGAGTTTTGAATCAATGTGTGAAAGGGATAATTTTTATATAGATAAAACATCCTTTATAAAAGAATGGTGGGAAAACGATGATACGGTAACACTTATAACACGCCCCCGCCGTTTTGGAAAGACATTAAACCTGAATATGCTTGAATGTTTTTTCTCAAACAAATACAAAGACAGAGGCGATTTGTTTGAGGGACTTGATATTTGGAAAGAAGAAAAATACCGCGAACTGCAGGGAACATATCCGGTGATATTTATAAGCTTTGCGAAAATAAAACAGAACAATTATACAGATACTATAGCTGGAATTAAGAGAATTATCTGTGATGTAATTCAAAAGTATTATTTTTTGAAAGATTGGCAAGGATTGACTGATGAAGAAAAAAACAATCTAAAAAGTATAACATATGGTATGGATGATGTGACTGCGCAGGAGGCAATCGCAAGCATATCAAATTATCTCAGCCGATATTATGGAAAAAAAGTTATCATATTACTTGATGAATACGACACTCCAATGCAGGAGGCATATGTAAATGGATATTGGGAGGAACTTGTAGCATTTACACGAAGTTTTTTTAATGCAACATTTAAAACAAATCCATACCTTGAAAGAGCTATAATGACTGGTATTACAAGGGTATCTAAAGAAAGTATTTTTAGCGACCTAAATAATCTTGAAGTTATTACAACATTATCCCCAAAGTATGAAACTGCATTTGGCTTTACGGAAGAAGAAGTGTTTAATGCACTTGATGAACAGGGGCTTTCTGACAAGAAGGACGTTGTAAAGATGTGGTATGATGGGTTTAAATTCGGTGAAAAAAATGACATTTACAATCCGTGGTCTATAATCAATTATCTCGATAAAAAGAAAATCGCAACTTACTGGGCAGATTCAAGTTCAAACGGGCTTATAAACAGTCTTGTGCAAAAGGGAAGTCCGTATATAAAAACCATGATGGAGACACTTATAAATGGTAAAGCGATAAATGTAAGAATAGATGAACAGATAGTATTTTCAGAACTTGATTATTCGGAGGATGCAGTGTGGAGTCTGATGCTTGCAAGCGGTTATCTGAAAGTAATATCATCAGAGGAGC
>ERZ779705.2132-NODE-2132-length-11166-cov-3.110521_pt1 | contig 11166 bp, 10 predicted proteins | sample MGYA00511385_ERZ779705 | MGnify/ENA primary metagenome ERZ779705 (study PRJEB29588, sample SAMEA2145301) | human gut metagenome | biome: human gut; feature: human-associated habitat; material: faeces | place: Denmark | collected 2008/2010 ... | reverse complement strand
GGGCAAGACGAGCTTACCCGTCGCAAGCGCGACTTGGATACGCGGGGGCTGAGCGTTCGGCTCCACACCTTGTTTTACTTTGCCAAATTGAAGTGTTTTTCAACTTTTGCAACGATTTCATCAATTGCGCCGGCATGGTCCAAATCAATGTCGGACACGATTTTTTCTCCTTCAAGGCGGCCGGCAATCGCATTTTCATATTGCTTTGGAACAACAGTCACGCCATCCTTGCGGTACGTTCCCCTCAAAGCATGACCATCATATTCGATTGGGGAAACTTCAAAGTTTGCACCTAGCCTGTCTGCCAATTTATCGATCTTTTCTTGATCAAACACGGTTGAACCTTGATTGACGTAGCCCATTTCAAGCGAAGCGGGAACAACAACGTTTACAGCAAATTTTTCATTCATATTATTCATTCCTCCAAACCGTTAAAGCTTAATGACAAGTTCAATGATAACGCTTTCAATTAAAATAGTCAACTCCTGGATAAAACGTTTTCATTGAAAACAGCAACAAACTTAGCGGGCTCTGCATTTGGCAAAAAGAGCCTCATGTATCAAAATTAAAAAATACCGAACAAAGTCAGGCGCAAATCGACCGACCTTATTCGGCATTCAATTCAAGAAGTGAACCGGAATTTTCCCCGTCTCTCTTAGTTTATTTTCTCTTAAGCATCGAATACAAGACGCCTTCTCTTACGCCCGACTCGGAAAAAATTATTTCCGGCGTCTGCAGGTACTCGATCAAAAACATGATTGGCGAAAGCCCCGCAATGATAATATCGGCGCGTTCAGCTTCCGGGCCTAAAATATCCGCACGCTCTTTGCAATCCATTCCGAGCCATTCCGTATAGGTTTCGATAAAGGAATATGCTGACATCGAAACTCCATGGATATTTTCAAGATCCTTTCTTCCCAAGCGCATCAATTCTTTTCTGGCAACGGTTCTGTTGGCCCCGCCAAGCAAAACCAACGGAAGCTTTGTTCCTTGCAAAAGCCACGGAAGCTGTCTGAACTTGTACAAAACGAATCGATAAAATTTGAAAAGATCCTGCGCCGAAATTTTATCATGAGCATTGAATTTTTCAGCAAGACTGACTGCACCATATGGTATCGATACATAACTGACGGCCTCTTTGTCAACAACAACGGCCAGCTCAAAGCTTCCGCCGCCCATGTCGCAAATAACGCAATCCCTGACGTTCAGCGAATTAATCACTCCAACGTAGTCATAATAGGCTTCGGCGCTTCCGGAAAGCACCTCAATGTCAACCCCGGTCAATTCCTTGACGCGTTCCAGAAATTCAAGGCTGTTTTCAGCCGAACGCACTGCGGCCGTGGCAATCCCGCGAACCGTCAGATTGGGCATGTTTTGATATTCTTTTTGAAAATCTCGCAAGGCATTCAATGTTCGCTCAATCGCCTTGTCTTCAAGCTTCTTCGTGCCGCTTGCACCCATGCCTTCTGCCATCCGCGTCATCTGCTTCATCCGCTTGACTTCCGTAAAATTGCCCTTGTCATCCACCTGGTTGATCGACATTCGCGTCGAATTCGAGCCGAGATCAAGCATGACCAAATTTTTCATTGCTTGTCCCTGCCTTTACTTCAAAATGTCAAAATAATTGACGCCGATTGCGGCACGAACTTCTTCAAGCGTTTGATTGGCAACTTCATTTGCCTTGTCGCTGCCGTCTTTCAGCATTTGGTAAACGGCAGGAATATCTTTTTCAAACTCTGCTCTGCGCTCGCGAATCGGTCCGAGTTCTGCTTCCAAAACCTCATTTAAGTAACGTTTGATTTTGACGTCGCCTAAACCGCCGGCCTGATAGCGTTCCTTCAAATCGGCAACATGTTCCTTGTCGGAGTCGAAAATGTCAAGATAAGCAAAGACCATGTTTCCTTCAACTTGACCAGGATCTTCAACATGAATGTGATTCGGGTCCGTGTACATCGACATGACTTTCTTTTTCAGCGTATCTGCATCGTCAGACAGATAGATGCAGTTACCAAGTGATTTGCTCATCTTGGCATTGCCGTCAAGTCCAGGCAACCGTCCGCTGCCCTTCTTCGGGAAAACTCCTTCAGGTTCAACCAAGACTTCGCCATAGATCGAATTAAAGCTGCGCACGATTTCTCTTGCCTGTTCAAGCATCGGCTCCTGATCATCGCCGACAGGAACATATTTGGCTTTAAATGCAGTAATGTCTGCTGCTTGACTGACAGGGTAAGTAAAGAAGCCGGCAGGAATCGAACGTTCAAAATTCTTTTGCTGAATTTCCGCCTTGACAGTCGGATTGCGCTCAAGACGAGACACCGTCACCAAATTGAGATAATACAAATTAAGTTCTGCAAGCGCCGGGATCTGCGATTGGACGAAAATCGTTGATTTCTTCGGATCAAGTCCGACGGCAAGATAATCAAGCGCAACCTGGATCAGCGAATTTTTGATTTTTTCCGGGTCGCGAGCATTGTCGGTCAAGGCCTGCTGATCGGCAATCATGATGTACGGATTGTATTTCCCCGTATTTTGCATCTCAACGCGGTTCTTAAGCGAGCCGACGTAATGACCGATGTGAAGTTTTCCCGTTGGACGGTCACCCGTCAAAATAATATTGTTTTCCATTACGAAACATCCTTTCCTTCTTCGACATATGAAAAAAAACGCCCTAATCCAAAAGGAATAGGACGAGTTACCGTGGTGCCACCTATTTTGCAATAATGCCGCTTTTTTTGTTATTCAACTATCGTCTCTCAAAGCCCCACTTCAGGTCATCGCTGCGCATCTCAGCCATAAGCGCATCTCTGTCTTTGACTCCCCTACTATTTCTTCTCATTGAAACATCAACTAAATTTTAATCAAAAAAATCAAAATTGTAAAGACATTATTCAACATCCCCGCCTGATTTGAAGCGCCAAACAAACGTCGTTCCGATAACGGCGCAAACTGCGGCCAAAATCATTCCAAATGCTTCGCCAAGCGGAAAATCGCCTTGCTTGTTTTCGGATTTTTTCTTGACGGTCACTGCCTGCTTAGGCGCAATCTCATGCTGCTTGTCAGATTCGCCTGAATTTTTGCTTGCGGATTTTCTGGAAAATACAGGGTTCTTATTTTCGCCAGGTTTTGGCCAAGTTACAATGCTGTTGCCGATTTTTGTCGTCAAGATCTTGTTTTCATGCTGATAAAGCAGCTGCTTTGGAGCATTTGTGGGATGATTGATCAAATAGCGTTTCAAATTAAGCTGTGCCTGCCGGTACATGTCCCGATACTTTGCAGCGAGATCTTGCAGAAGTTTTTGGTCATCAGCTTTTAATTTATCCAAAGCTGCCTTGTTTTTGGCAATCAATTCGGCCAATTTTTGCTTATTTTGATTGATCAGATTCTGAAATTCTTCAGCAAGTCGCTGTTCCAATTGCTTTTGCTGATCAGCCAATTCCTGTGCAAGCTTTGCGTAATCATCTTCCTGCTTTTGTTTAAAATCCTGAAGATCTTTGTCGGCTTGTTCGATTTTTTCGTTCAATTCGGCCAGCCTGTCCTGATAATCGCTTGCATTCTTGTCAAGTTCTTCAATTTCTTTTTTCAATTCCGCAACTTTTTCATCATGTTCGCTCGTTGCCTTTTCCAAATCGGCAGCTTGTCGTTGTTTCAAATCATCAAGTTTTTTTTGCGCATCTTTTTGAAAATTATTGATTTTTTTAATGTTGTCGGCTTTTTTTAAAGCCTCGGCATCGGCATTCTTCTTTTCAAGCACTGCTTCTTCCGCCTGATTTTTCTTAAGCAGCGCTTCCTCCTTGTTTGCTGACACGGCCTTTTGATTGTTGTAGCTGAAGTTGAAACTGTTTTTCAATGAAAAAAGCGAATCGTTCGATTCGACGTCCAAATCAAACTCGTTGTCCGCATGAACAGTCGCAGGCTTCGCAAAAGCAAACGAAACCATCGCTCCAAGGCAAAACGGTGCCAACAGATATTTTTTTCTCACTCGATCACGCCCCTTCACTCCTCAAGTAACATATATTATAATTTTAACACACAGTTCATATTGTTTGCACTTTCAGAACGCTCAATTATAATTAAAACAATGAAAGAAGGTGACTCCAATCAGCCAAATCGACAAACATTTAAAAAAAGAATTTGAAGACTGGGAAAAAATCCAGCAAAAAGAACTAGGCAAACTGATTTCAGCCAAAAGACACCTTTACGTAAATATCGGTGCCTACCTGCTGATTTCCGTCATTGAAGGCATTCTGTCTTCAATCAGCGGCTCACAGACGTTAAAGGCCGATGCCTTCAACAATCTTTCGGGAATCATCTCAACCGTGCTTTTGATCATCGGCATTCACATTGCCTCAGATATTGATGACGACGACATCGCCGGAATCCCGCTTCCCAAAATTTCGCTGCGAAAAACAGGCAACGATCAGCGTATTCAATTTACGCGTTGGCGTTACGAAACGATTTTCACGCTCGTTACCGGCATCATCATGATCGTCATCGCATCAAGCGTCATCATCGATGGCATCAAGGCGCTGCTCAACCCGTCAGAACGCATCGTTCCTCAGCCGATTGCTTTGCTTGGTGCCGCAATTGCAAGCATCATCATGGTTTTAATCTGGATTTACAATAAACGTGCCGGTCTGCGCCTGAAAAATGCAGCTCTGACAGCCTCTGCAAAAGACAGTCTGAGCGATGCCCTTACCAGCATCGGAACGCTTTTTTCAATCGGCGGCGCTTTGCTCTTTGACGTTGCCTGGCTTGACGGAGCCGCCAGCATCGTTGTCGGAATTTACATTTTCTATTCGGGACTCTGCATTTTCACGGACAGCAGCTTGAACCTTGCGGATTATTTCAATCCGAAAGCTGAAAAGCAGTTCAGAGAATATATCGAAAAAATTGACGACATCAAGGAAGTCGACGAGCTCAAGGCTCATTACAACGGAAATCTCGTCACGCTTGACGTGGTAGTCATCGTTGATGGTACAATGAGCGTCTTGGAAAGTTATCGTCTTGGCGAAAAAATCGAATCGCTGATGCTGAAAAATTTCGGCATAATCGATACGGACGTTTCGTTCATCCCAGATTCCGCTTCAGACGAAAATGAACACAAAAATCGCATCAGACGAAACAGAAACCGTTTTTGATCATAAAGAAAGGGGTATCTTCTCTTGGATTCCGAAAAGAAAAAAGAGCAGCAGCGCGTCGATTACGTTATCGGCCGCATCAAGGAAAAAATCGAAATTACGGAAAACGAGCTTGAAAAAGCACGCAAAGAAACGTCTTCCGTTGAAAAAAACTACGTACAAAATGCCAAAATCAATACGTTTGAAGTCGATGATCGCATGGAAACAAACGCAGAGGTTCAGCAGCAAAAGCAGCTCGTTGCAAAAAACGTCGAAAATGAGCGCATTTTAAAACAGGAACTTTCAAAGCTCACTCTTTTGAAAGATTCCCCTTACTTCGGTCGCATCGACATCCTTGACCAAGGCGAAGAAGAACCCGAATCGCTTTACATCGGAACGGCTTCCTTTGCGGAAAACAATCGCAATTTTCTCGTCTATGACTGGCGTGCTCCGATTTCTTCGATTTTTTACAACGGCACGCTCGGAAACGTTCAGTATGAAACGCCAATGGGGATACAGACAACCGAACTCGTCAAAAAAAGACAGTTCACGATCGTCGACGGCAAAATCAGACACATGTTTGATACCAACGAAACCATCGGCGACGAAATGCTTCAGTCCGTTTTAGGCGAACACAGCGATGAATACATGAAAAACATCGTTGCCACCATCCAAAAAGAGCAAAACGACATCATCCGGGACACGAAACATGACCTGCTGTTGGTCCAAGGCGTTGCCGGAAGCGGCAAAACTTCCGCTATTTTGCAGCGCATCGCCTTTTTGCTTTATCACAGCAACCGCAAACTTTCTGCAGACCAAATTGTTTTATTTTCGCCGAACCTGTTGTTTTCACATTATATTTCAGAAGTTTTGCCAAGTCTTGGCGAACGCAACATGCGGCAGGTCACGCTTGCTGAATTTTTCAGTCGCAGATTCCAGGGTCTGAACGTCGAAACGATTTTTGCCCGCTATGAAAAAAGTCCGTTACTGACACAAAAACAGCTTGACGTGCGACAAATCAAGGAATCTGCCGAATTCATGCAAAAAATCTTTGCTTACGCAAAAAAACTAGACGCAAAAGATTTAAAATTTGCCGATATGACTCTTCCTGACGGACAGGTCATCTTCTCCGCAAAGGAGATTCAGGAAATTTTTGCCAAGCTTCCAACTGCCATGAAACAAAAAGACAAGTTCCTTGAAATCAAAAATGCTTTGATCAAGCGCCTGAACAGACTCATCAAAACCACCGCGCGGTCAAGGAAAATGCGCGCAGCAATCGATCTTCTCTCAGATGAGGAGTATAACGATCTGATCGGAAAGAAACGCAGAAATCATTTTCAAAGTCTCGATCAGGAAGTATTTTACATCGGTGAAAAAATTGCCGAAAGAAAGTTTGCACAAATCTATGACGGACTTTACAACGGCTTCTTTTTTGACGTTTATGCACAGTATCAAGACTTTTTAACCCGCACGCTTCCCGATTCATCGCATGAATTTTCTGAGAACGTTGAATTTCACAGAATCTCTTTAAGCGACTGCGCACCGGTGCTTTACTTGCGCGATCTGTTGACCGGAGGAGGAAAAAATCGTTCGATCGAACACCTCTTTATTGATGAGATGCAGGATTACTCAATGGCAACCATGATTTACCTGAAACACGCCTTTCCGAATGCCAAACTCACGCTTTTGGGTGACAGCGAACAAGCTCTCTTCAATCCGCTTGAAGAGCCGAAATCACTGCTTCAAAGGCTAAACGAGAGCCTTCAAATCAAAAACTGCCGCATCATCGAACTGAACACCAGCTATCGTTCGACCAAGCAAATTACCGACTTCATGAAATCGCTTCTTCCAAACAAAAGCAAAATTCGCTCGTTTGCTCGTTCAGGCGCTAAACCGACACTATTCATGACCAGCCGAGAAAATGCACTCAAAGATTTGAAAACAACGCTTAAAAACGCATTTGATCAAAACGGGACGGTTGCCCTGATCACAAAAAACGAACGGGATGCAGAAGAACTTTTCTTCAAGCTTAAAGAAGATTTTGACGTCACGCTTTTAGACGATCAGGACGTTTCCGTCCCCTCAGGCATAACGATTCTTCCGATCTATCTTGCCAAGGGCCTCGAATTTGATTCAGTCATCGTTTGCGACGTTACAGAAGAAAAATTTCCTGAAGACACGCTTGGCATCTTCTATACTATCTGTTCGCGCGCCATGCATTCATTGACTTTGATCTGTCCGGAACAGATGCCTGAAATGCTTAGACAAATTCCGCCTGAGCTTTATACTGTTTCGTTCAGCTTTGAAAAAAATGCAGAATCATAATTTATTGTTGCATTCTTCATTCTAATCAGATATACTTAATAGGTAAGTCTGAATGCCACTTTAGCTCAGCAGGTAGAGCATCACCATGGTAAGGTGGGGGTCACCGGTTCAAGTCCGGTAAGTGGCTTAAGTTATGGAAATTACGCGTTTCTACTAGGTACAGAACGTTGATTTAACGGTATTTCAGTTACTAAGCGTTACTATGTTCTGCTGACTTTGGTGACACTTTTGGTGACACTTTGAAGTGAGATGGAGAGCCGCATTCTGAATATACTATCACAAATACCCTCGGCCGTGAAAGCTGAGGGCATTTTTGTCATTCTTTGAGTTTTTCATCAATCATTTTACGCAGTTCCAACAGGTCATCTTCAGTCGCCTTATTGCGTATAAAACTTCGTGCCGCTCCACGGGAACTAAGATAGTTCCTGTGAGCCTTATTTGCGTCATTCCACTTTTTAGTAGCTTTTTTCTGTGCTTCTGTTTCCGCCATATTAGCCTCCTATTTAAAAATCCAAGTTAAAATGCACAATATGATTATGATGATTGAACATGCAATTCCAATATAATCTCTCGTCTCTTTTTTCATATCTTTATCATCCGATTCATGTTATAATGAGTACACCTAAACAAGGGGGCTTCCCCCTTGCAGGTCTGCAGTAAGCTTAAACTTACTTGAAGAGGAATGTCAGAATCGAAATAATCAAGGAAAGGATTTCAACAACAACCCTGATTGTTTCATGACGCTCCTCTTTTTCTTTGCATCTTTTTTCCGTTCGGATGATTTTCACCTCCTCCCTACATTATTTATTATAGTTCATTAACTATACAAAGTCAACCTTTTTCTTAAAAATTCCTACTTTTTTATACAAAAAAATACCCCCGAAAAACGGGGGGGCTGACTAACTTTATTTCGTATCATTCATTTTTTCGTATCTAATTTTAATCATTTCTTCTAAGTCTTCTAAGTCTTCCTTAGTTGCAAAATCCTTAATAAATTTTTTGGCTTGTGAACGATAGCGATAAACTTTCATTTTCTCTTTATTTGCTTCGTTCCATTTTTCGTTAGCTCTCTTTCTTGCTTCTGATACCATTGACTTCTAGCTCCTTTATCAGCTCTTCATTGCGTTTTTTTGCTCTCTTGTAACGCTTGTCGGTTTTGATATCCATAACAATTGAAACTATGACAGCAACAATTACAACAGCTAATATAATTGTCCAAGATATATTCATAATCTTGTGTTATGATGAAGGTACACCAAACCAAGGGGCTGGGCACCCTTGATTTGGTAGAACAGTTACTTTTTAAGTTTCTGCTCTAATATTTTATTTTCTAGCTCTAACCGTCTGGCTTCAGCTCTCTTGATTCGTCGTTTGACTTGTCTATCGAGCAAATAGCTGATTGTTAGGGCTATTGTTATGACCTTCGTCACAACCTGATCCCCCTTTCTTGCAAGGAAGAAGTTTTATCTTACCTCAACCTTACATATATATTGCACATCGTAAAGTGTATATAGTCAATAGTTTTTGAGAAAAAATGCACAAAAAAATAAGCCTATCCTCGCATTTAGAACGGGCTTTTCGGATATATAAAAAGCCATTGCAGTCACACGGCACAGACAATGGCAAAACACAAGCCTAATAGTTATCAACGGCTTATATACTAACTCACAGCTATATTATATGTTATAGATTGCTTTTTTGCAAGCTTTTTTATGTAAGCAGGGCACGACCTGCAAATGTGAATTAGTATATATCAGTCGCTAATAAACTATTTCTTTTTATTGGAAAAATAGTTATTTACACCAGTAACCACGGCTAAAATTACAGGTGCATAAGCGACCAATACATCAAAAAATGTATGGTGCAAAAACTATTCTCCTTTCGTAATCCGGATATACAAAATGCAATCGTGCTTACTATTATGTATACTGGTACCAGATTTTTAGTAGTGGCAAAAGCCACAAAAATATTATAGCTTAGAATTGCATTGACAACAATGTTTTATCAATAAGTCTTCTTAATTTTTGCAAATCTTTTTCAGTGGCAAACTCATTGATAAAATCAACCCCTTTTCCTAAAATAATTAAAAAATTGTGCAAAAAAATAAGCCTACCCTCGTATTGAGAGTAGGCTTTTGTGTAAATAGAAAACATGTTTGCGTAAGTCAAAACATATTCAAGTAAATATTTTATTTTTTACTAGTAAGATATTTTTTGACCAACATAGATTAGATTAATGTTGGTAATGTTGTTGTTTTGAGCAAGTTTATATACCGACTGCCCCAATCGGTTAGCGATGTTGCTCAGCGTGTCGCCACGGCGCACTGCATACGTGCGTGACGTCTGCCCTATAACGGTCAATTTATCGCCTGGATGCAGCATGCTGTAGATAGTCTTTCCGTTGCGTGCCGCTAGTGTATACATATTCATGCCATAACGGTTGGCAATTGACCACCAACTGTCACCGGACTGCACTGTGTAAGTGCTACCGGAAGTCTGCTTGGCTTGTGCCGATGTCTGCAGTATCTCGACGTCGTTGCGACTGATCCAACTCATGATACCGGCCAGTAGTACTCGGTTACCCGATACCTGTTGCACACGATAGGCCTTGCCATGCACCCACGACGGGATATACTGCCCGCTTGCCCACTTGCCGGCACTGAAGTTGACCTTGACCGTGTAGCCGGCCTTGATGTCGGTCTTAGGCGTGTTATCTGCCTTGATACCCTGCTTGACGGCTGTCGGCTTGCTTACAGGCTTTGCAGCATCTCCTTTACGATACCCATTGTGAGTTATACCCGTCAGGTCGACGTTGCCGTCGAGCCCGCCGGCTCTGTACATACTCGTAAACTGCCACTGGGCCACCCCGTCCATGGTCGGAAAGTACGCATAGTCCGGTGTAGTGGTGACACTGTAGTCCTTGTAGGCGGCAATCCACAACGAGTTAGGGAACTCAGCTAAAATCCGCTTGTAATCGACATGTGCTAGTGTATATGGCTTGTATGAATAGTACACTGGTGTGTAGCCTGCATCAGATATACGTCGCATACCGTACAAAATTGCGTCTGTGTTGGCTGCCACACTTGCCGAGGCTCCGTCCTCGTAGTCTAGCGCTACAATTGACCGCTTAGGTGTTTGAATCCGTGGCAAGAAAAAGTCCATGCACTGCTTAGCTTTGGAGATGTCAGAGCTGACCTGATACCAGATATACGTATGCATACGCAGGCCTTGCGCAATACCCGTGGCAACCTGAGATTGGTAGGTGGCCTGCGTGTAGATACCGCCGGTGTTGATGCCGCCGATTTGCGAGATAGCAAATTCATCACTGGCTTGGCCTTTAACGGCCGTATACCCTTGATACCGTGATAAATCCGTCCCCTGTGCCCTGCTTGCATAGACGTTTTGACTGCATAAAAAAAGCCCTGCGCAGGCAAGGCCAGTAATTACGATTTTAATCTTATTTTTCATTCGTTGCACCGTCCTTTGGAACCGATACAACGCCAAGAATCGTTAGAATAGTCAGTACTGTATTGATACAGTCCTGTGCTGATGCAATTTTTCCCGTCAAATCCAGTCCCATAATCTGAGCCAGTTGCTGTACTAACAACAGAATCGCAGAAACGAGCGCAACCAACACCGTCTTGTTAAGCGTACCATCTGCGTTGTACAATGCCTTTCTGATTTTATCTCCCATGATTAGTATCCTCCTTAAGATTCTTAATTTC
>ERZ779705.2128-NODE-2128-length-11182-cov-2.778916_pt1 | contig 11182 bp, 7 predicted proteins | sample MGYA00511385_ERZ779705 | MGnify/ENA primary metagenome ERZ779705 (study PRJEB29588, sample SAMEA2145301) | human gut metagenome | biome: human gut; feature: human-associated habitat; material: faeces | place: Denmark | collected 2008/2010 ... | reverse complement strand
AGCACCCTACCCTCTATTCGCATATCGTGGGATTATCAGCATATATGATCAGAAACTGTTTGATTATATGGGATTGATTTGCTTCCTTTTTCAGACATCTTTTATGTACTAAATATTTGATTGATGAGATTTTCCACACTCATTGTGTTTAGACTGTATTTTTCTGATTCAAATGTATATATAATGTCTCTACCTTGTATAAACCCATTCTTGGCGTAAATGTCTATTTTTTTCATAGCTTTCTGACAGTAAATCGGATCTGTCATCATTCCCAAATGCTCCCATAAAATCGTTTTACGATCTGCTAACCGCAGGCATGTAAAATCCGGATATATCATTCCCAAACCCTTTAGGTTTATAGGACATTCATACTTGTATGGGATATTTTTATGGTACAACATATCTGCAATGATCTTTTCTGACTTTGATCTGACTCTTTCTTTCTTTTCTGTGTAGATTTCCGCCTGTCCTTCTGCAAAATCTTTACCTGAATATATTTTTGCTGACCACTGATTCACATATTCCTTATCCGATATTATCCTCGCATCCACCATTTTTTTCCTGGATGGACTCATTCTGTCATAGACACTATATAGTTCTTCTACCTGTACTATTTCTTGTTTTTCATATTTTTTAATAATATTTTGTATATTCTTTAATTGCTTTTCTACCTCTGACAGCAATTTTTCATCATAATTTCGTTGTGCAAGCTTACCTGCCAATTCAAAATCAGATTTTCGCAGATATTTTCCATTTGGATAGGATGTTCTAGTTTCAGCAGAGTCCAAATAATATTGCTCAACTCCTCTGCAGTTAATTATTTTCAGATTGCCTAAAGGTGCATTCTGTATACTCGTTTCCAAATTTTGTTTCAAATCCCTTAGCCAATGTTCTCTTTTTAGCAATTGTTCATATAGAAAGTCCTTTATAGCCTTTTCCTCCCGTTGTACAGATAAAGTCTATATAATGGTGTAAATTACAAATCTATATAAAAAGAGCCAAGTGCTCATCTTTCAGTTATAATTAAGTTACCACACAAAACATAATTGAAAGGACGAAACCCATGGCTCAATTACATTTTACATTAGATAGTGATTTTTTTGTAGGACTTTTTTCAGAAACTAAGGATGAAGCATTTGGCAAACTTATGGAAGCTTTACTTAATCAGGTTCTTCAAGCTGAATCTACCGAACAACTTGGTGCTAATAACTATGAACGTTCGCAGGAACGTTCTGATTACAGAAACGGAACCCGGACAAGGTCATTAACCACTCGCATCGGAAAGATTGAATTACAAGTTCCTAGACATCGTAATGTCCCATTTAAGACTTCCTTATTCGAGAATTACCAGCGTAATGAGCAAGCTTTAATTACAACCATGATGGAAATGGTAGTGCAGGGTATATCAACCAGAAATGTCAAAAAAGTAACTGAAGAACTCTGTGGAGAGTCTTTCTCTAAATCTACTGTTTCTGAAATTTGTAAGGAACTTGATGTTCCAATTAAACATTTTAAAGAACGTTTACTGCCGGAACATTATCCATTTATTATTGTCGATGCGATATATTTAAAAGTTCGCGAAGATCATCGTGTCAAGTCCAAAGCATTGTTTGTCGCTATTGGGATAAACAATACAGGTCACAAGGAAGTACTCGGTTTTGAAGTATACGATTCTGAGAAAGTAAACACCTGGAAGGACTTCTTTGAAAGTCTTAAAAGTCGTGGCTTACGTGGCGTGGATATTGTGATATCAGATGCACACGCAGGGCTTGTTGAAGCAATAAAGGAATGCTTCTCTGGTTCTTCATGGCAGCGTTGTCAGGCTCATTTTACTAGAAATATCATAGATAAGTGTCCCAAAAAATATAGCACTGGTTTAGCTTCTGAATTGCGAGATATGTTCAATGCAACTACTATTGAAGAAGCCCGTCGACTAAAAGAATCAATATACGATGAATATCAGGACGTTGCAAATGAAGCAATGGTTGTCCTTGATGAAGGGTTTGAAGATAGCATTACAATCATGGCATTACCTTCAAAATATCGTATTGCATTAAGAACCAGCAACATAATAGAGCGTGAAAACAGAGAGATCAGAAGACGAGAAAAGGTCATTCAGATTTTCCCTAATACGGAATCTATTATTCGACTGATTGGTGCAGTTCTTCAGGATGATCATAATGATTGGAGTGTCGGTCACAGAATTTTTGATATGAAAGAGTACTATGACAAACTAAGCTCCATTCAATCAAATCTCCTGAAGATAAAGGCAGCATAGACGGACTAACATAGCTGGAAGATGAATGTACACACAAATTTGGACTTGACTAGTTAAATTTGCTATTTACCTTGTTGCGGCGGTTTTTGAGGTAACGTCCTGAAAAATGTAGCCCAGACTGGGAATTACGTCCTGAAAAATGTAATAAATTACAGAAATAAGTCCTTAAAAGTGTATCACATATACAGTTTTAAGGACTTATTTCTGTTGACAAGGCAATTTTACTGAGATAGAGTAGAAGTAGATAACTATTGTGAATAGTACAAGGGAGGCAGAGATGCGACGGTTTGCATTGGAACGATTAAAAGAATGGAAAGAAAAAAAGAACCGGAAGCCGTTGATCATTCGCGGAGCCAGGCAGGTAGGAAAGACTTGGCTTATGAAGGAATTCGGAGCAACCTGTTTTGAGAAAACAGCATATGTCAATTTTGACAGTAATCCCCGTATGCAACAGGTGTTTGATGGAGAGATCAATGTAGAAAGGATTCTTCTGGCAATCAGCGTGGAGACAGGTGTTTCGGTCAAAAGTGAAGATACCTTACTTATTTTTGATGAAATCCAGGAAGTACCGAAGGCGCTATCCTCTTTAAAGTATTTTTGCGAAAATGCTCCGGAATATGCCATTGTAGCTGCCGGTTCTCTGCTGGGTGTGGCGATGCACAAGGGCACCTCTTTCCCGGTAGGCAAGGTAGACTTCATGGATCTGTATCCGCTCAATTTTCAGGAATTTTTGTGCGCCTTGGGAGAAGAACGATTTGCAGAGCTTCTGCAGTCCGGGGATATGCAGATGATCAATACCTTCGCTTCCAAATACAAGGATCGTCTGAGAGAGTACTATTATGTCGGTGGTATGCCGGAAGTGGTCCAGTCCTATGTGAATGATAAAGACTTCGGGCGGGTCAGAGAGATTCAGAAAGATCTGCTGAATTATTACCGCCAGGATTTTTCCAAGCATGCGGAGAATTTTCTGGTTCCCCGATTGAACCTGGTGTGGGATTCCATTCCGATGCAGTTGGCAAAAGAAAATAAAAAATATATCTACGGGCAGGTGAGAGAGGGCGCCAGGGCAAAAGATTTTGAACTGGCAATCCAGTGGCTTTTGGATTGCGGACTGATCCATAAAGTAAACCGTGTGAGCAAACCAGCGTTACCATTAAAAGCTTATCTGAATCTGGATGCATTTAAAATATACCTGCTGGATATCGGATTGCTGATTGCTATGACGGATCTGGATGCCAGGGTGATTATCGACGGAAACCGGATATTTACAGAATTTAAAGGAGCTTTAACAGAACAGTACGTGCTCCAGCAGTTGATCTCTGAAGTGGGAGTGATCCCCTATTATTACAGTACGGAAAACTCTTCCGGAGAGATTGATTTCATGGTGCAGGGGAAAACTTCCGTAATTCCCATAGAGGTAAAAGCGGAGGAAAACCTCAGAGCGAAGAGCCTGAAGATGTTCTGCGAAAAATATCATCCGAAATATGCGATCCGGACGTCAATGTCGGATTACAGAGAGCAGGAATGGATGACGAATATTCCGCTTTATCATATAGATTATGTTAAAAAATATGTTGAAGAATAAATAAAAGGAGAAAAAAATGGCAGAGTTAGAAAACAGTAAGGATTTAATCAGTGTGTTATGGAGTGGAGCGGATATTCTTCGCTCTAAAATGGATGCTAATGAGTATAAGGACTACTTATTAGGAATTGTTTTTTATAAGTATCTTTCGGATTCATTTTTAATCAAGGTGTATGATTTGATCTATGATGAAAAGCCGGAGAACTTGAAGGTTGCTTTAGAAGCATATAAAGAAGCTCTGGAAGATAGCAGCGCAGAAGAATTAAAAGAACAAATCAAGTCAGAATGTCATTACGTAATTGAACCGGAACTCACATATACATGTTTTGCTGATGCTGCAAGGAACAATTCATTTAATCGAGAGCAGTTGCAGAAAGCCTTTAATAATATTGAACAAAGCGACCCTTTGTTTGCAGATTTATTTACGGATATTGACTTATATTCTAATCGTTTGGGGACCGGAGATCAAAAACAGAGTGATACTATTTCAAATTTGATTAAGGAAATTGATAAAGCAGATTTATTGAATTCAGATGCAGAGATTCTGGGAAATGCTTATGAGTACCTTATTGGTCAGTTCGCATCGGAAACAGGAAAGAAAGCGGGAGAGTTCTATACGCCGCAGGCAGTATCAAAGATCTTGACAAGAATAGCGATTGCAGGACAGGAAGATAGAAAAGGATTATCTGTATATGATCCTTGCATGGGATCGGGTTCTCTTCTGTTAAATGCAAAGAAATATGCGAAAGAGCCTAATTATATTAAATATTATGGACAGGAACTGAACACTTCGACATATAACCTGGCCAGAATGAATATGTTTTTGCACGGAATAGTACCGGAAAATCAAGTTCTTCGAAATGGTGATACTCTTGACGGAGACTGGCCGACTGGCGAAGAAACTGATTTCAATATGGTGTTGATGAATCCACCGTATTCCGCAAAATGGAGTGCAGCTGCAGGATTTTTACAGGATGAGAGATTTAGCGATTATGGTGTGCTTGCACCCAAGTCAAAGGCTGATTATGCTTTTTTATTGCATGGCTTGTATCATCTGAAAAGTAATGGAACCATGGCAATTGTATTACCGCATGGTGTACTTTTCCGTGGTGTGGCAGAAGGTAAGATAAGAGAAAAATTACTTCGTTCCGGTAATATTTATGCGGTTATCGGATTGCCGGCAAACCTTTTCTACAATACATCAATTCCTACATGTATTGTGGTTTTGAAAAAACACAGAGAAGGTCGAGATGTTCTCTTCATTGACGCTTCACAAAAGTTCGAAAAAGGTAAAAAACAGAATGCCATGACTGATGAACATATTGATTCAGTTATGAAACTTTATAACGAAAGAGTAACGGTAGATAAAGAAGCATACCTTGCTAGTTTTGACGATATTGAACGAAATGATTTCAATTTGAATATTCCTCGATATGTAGATAATTTTGAGAAGGAAGAAGAGATTGATTTAAATGAACTTTTGGTAAGTATGACAAACACGGATAAGGAACTGGAACAGGCACAAGGAGACTTTTTATTACTTATGAAAGAATTGACCTCACCGGATGAAGATGTCATGTTTGCTTTGAATGAGTTAATTAGAAAGATGGAGGGGTGATGGACATGGCAAAACCTAAAATTAGATTTAAAGGATTCACAGACGATTGGGAACAGCGTAAGTTGGGGAAATTGGTCGATCGTGTAACAAGGAAAAATCAAGATTTAGTGTCCGAGTTACCGCTTACAATATCGGCTCAATATGGACTGATTGATCAGAATGAATTCTTTGATAAGAGAGTAGCAAGTAAAGATGTCAGTGGTTATTATCTGATTGAGAATGGAGAGTTCGCATATAATAAAAGCACTTCAACAGATGCTCCTTGGGGAGCTGTTAAAAGGTTGGATCGTTATGAAAATGGTGTATTATCAACACTTTATATTGTATTTGGAATAAAAGAAAATAATCTTGTAGATTCTGATTTCCTGGTATCGTACTACAGTACAAATTTATGGCATAAAGGTATTCATGAAATTGCAGCAGAAGGAGCGAGAAATCATGGACTTTTGAATATTGCACCAGCAGATTTCTTTGAGACGGAGCTGACGATGCCACAAGATATTGAGGAACAGAAGAAAATTGGAAAGTATTTTGAGGAGCTAGAAAGGCTCATCACTCTTCACCAGTGTAAGTGTCATCTTTTGCTCAAGTTGCTACATAACGATTGGGAACAGCGTAAGTTTGGCGATTTGGGATCTGTTGCAATGTGTAAAAGAATTTTTAAAGAACAGACTTCCACAGATGGAGATATTCCGTTCTATAAAATAGGGACTTTTGGAGCTGAACCAGATGCTTTTATTTCAAGAGAACTTTTTGAAGAGTATAGGGGAAAATTCCAGTATCCTAATATTGGAGATATGTTGATTTCGGCTTCCGGTACAATTGGTAGAACTGTTGAATATAAAGGAGAAGAAGCTTATTTTCAGGATTCTAATATCGTATGGTTTAAGCATGATGATAGAGTTGATAATTCATTTTTGAAGTGTATATATGAAATTGTAAAATGGTCAGGTATTGAAGGTAGTACGATTAAAAGATTGTACAATGACAATTTTTTAAAAACTGAATTTTCTATGCCAAAAGTAGCAGAACAACAGCAAATAGGTATGTATTTTCAGTCTCTTGATCACCTCATCACTCTTCACCATCGCAAGTACATTTATATATTAAAATCACCATAAAACGATGCAAACAATCGTAAGCCAAAATAAAGTATAGAATAAACAAAAAAGTGGTAAGATATGGTATACTAAAATAAAAATTGTTTATATCTATTAAGAAACCAGACAAGATATAGGTGGTAAAAGAACACGTTGAAAAATCCAAGTTAATTGTGTTGGGAGGCTACTATGGCGGAATTAGAAGCAGTAATAGAACAAAAACTTATTGAACAGTTGATTTATGGGGATTCACAATGGATTTACCGGAATGATTTAAAAACAGAGGAAGATCTCTGGAATAATTTTAAATATATTCTGGAACAGAATAATAAAGAGAGATTGAATGGGGACCATTTGTCTGATTCTGAATTTGAACAGGTGAAAAATCAGTTACAGTTTTCTTCATTCTATAAAGCGGGAGAATGGCTGGTTGGCGAAAATGGAAAGGTTATGGTCCATGTACAGCGAGATACGGAGAGACTCCATTTGGTTGTAATGAATCATGAGCATATTGCTGGCGGTAGCAGTGTCTATGAGGTGATTAACCAGTATAGAGCACTGGCGGACGAGGATAGCAGACAAAACAGAAGATTTGATGTCACCCTTATGATCAACGGTCTGCCTCTGATACATATAGAGCTAAAGAACAAGCAACACTCTTACATGGATGGATTTTGGCAGATCAAAAAGTACATTGGTGAAGGTAAATTTACAGGTATTTTTTCAGCTGTGCAAATGTTTGTTATCAGCAATGGCGTAGATACGAAATATTTCTCAGCGGCAAGTGATGCAGAGTTGAATTCAAAATTTATTAGTGGATGGCTGGATAGAGACAATAATCCGGTTTCAGATTATCTTGATTTTGCCAAGAGTGTACTCCGAATCCCGGAAGCACATGAGATGATAGCAAGATATACAGTCTTGGATGAAGACGCAAAGCGACTGATTTTGCTTCGCCCCTATCAGATACACGCGATAGAGGCTATTCGTGATGCGTCCAAAACAGGACAGTCCGGTTATGTATGGCATACAACAGGCTCGGGAAAAACTTTGACGTCATATAAAGCAACTAGAAATTTGCTGATGGATATTCCGACGATTGATAAAACTATTTTCCTGATCGATCGAAAAGACTTAGACACACAGACCACAATGGCGTTTCAGGCATATGCGAATAATGACATTATTGATGTGGATGAAACGGACAATGTTTTCGATTTGAAAAGAAAATTAAAATCAGATGATCGTCAGGTAATTGTGACAACGATTCAAAAATTACAGAGACTTATTACGAAAAAATTGGAGGAAGGATCGTCAGAATATAATAAAATAAAAAATCTCAAAATTGCATTTGTTGTAGATGAGTGTCACAGAGCGGTGACGCCCGGAACGAAAAGAGAGTTAGAAAGATTTTTTAGAAATTCATTATGGTTTTACCGGGACACCAAGATTCGCAGAAAATGCATATCCTCAAATGGGAGATTTGCCACGTACCACTGAAGAATTATATGGAAAACAGTTACATAAATATACGATTCAGAATGCAATCCATGATAACGCAGTACTGGGATTTCAGGTAGAGCATAATGGACCGAAAAATATGGCAGATGAAACTGATAGTAGCATATATGAAAGTGAAGCGCATATGCTCAGTGTACTGGATGTGATTTTAAATAAATCATATCACAAATTAGGATTCCAAAACGGAAAAGGAAAAACATATGAAGGACTATTAACAACCAGTTCCATTCAGATGGCACAGAAATATTATGATTTGCTCAAAAGGGTAAAAAATGGAGAAACAGAATTACAGATAGATGAAAGAATAAAGCAGGTTTTGCCGGATTTTCCTAAATTTGCAATAACGTATTCCGTTACGGAAAATGAAGAAGGTTCTCATGTAAATCAGCAGAAGATGCAGGAATCATTGGATGATTATAATGAGATGTTTGGTACAAAATATGAACTTGCTCAAATACAGAGCTATAATGGAAATTTGAATAAGCGTTTGGCAAGAAAGGATCCAAAATTTCAGAGCAGAAATGAACAATTGGATCTGGTAATTGTTGTAGACAGATTATTAACAGGTTTTGATGCACCGTGCATGTCTACTATATTTATTGATAGGCAGCCTATGGGCCCACATGATTTGATTCAGGCTTTTTCCAGAACCAATCGTATCTATGATAAAAATAAGACGTATGGTCAAATTGTCACATTTCAGGCACCAAAGTTGTTTAAGGAAAGTGTAGATAATGCAGTAAAACTCTATTCTGCAGGAAGTATGGAATCGGCATTAGTGGCAGAGTGGGATGAAATACAACCGGCATTTCGTAAAGCATTGAAGGCACTTAGAGTTTCGGCAGAGACTCCGGAAGAGATTCCCGGAATGTCAAGGAAAGAAAAGATTGTATTTATAAAGATGTTCCAGAATTTTGACAAGCTGTTTGCACAGTTGAAATCCTTTACACAGTATGATGACAGCATGTTAGAAGAATATGGTATAACACAAGACGAATATGAAGATTATGTGGCGCATTATTTGAATGTAAAAGAAGAATTGAAGCCAGAACCCGGAGATCCGCAGGATGGTGGTGATGAACCGACGATTAATATGGATTATGAGCTTATGGCGTATAGTCATACCAAGATTGACTATGAGTATATTATTAATTTGATTCAGAACATTGTGACACCCAGTGACGATGAAGTGGTTGCGCCTGAACAGAGGCAGAAACAAATTGAGGAAGTTAAGCAATATATAGGGGATTTGAGCAAAGAAAATCCTAAGGTGGCAGCGCTTATGTCTGACTTGGTATATGATATTGAACTGGATGAAGATAGATATAAGGGAAAGTCTATTCGTAATGTCATAGAGAATATGAAACATAACTGTATAGAAAAAGTAGTATCTGAATTTTGTATTACATGGTGCGTTTCAAAAGATGATGTTATGTACGCAGCAACACATTATCGCAACGGAGAGATTCCAAATGAGAATGCTATTAAAGTAACAGCCGATTTTCCTCGTTACAAGGCTGCGCAGGAGCAGGCAATTCCTAAGTTTAAATATTATACAATGTTAATCGCAGACTTAAAAAAGACTTTGGACGAGGAGGTAAAACCATTGCTGAACAATTGATATTCTGTACTGTTCATATCAGCGTAAGTGGTACAAGAAATGGAGGTAACTTATGCTTAAGGATATGAACAGCACAGAACTGTTCTGCGAATATTATAAACAGTGGATTGATGTGTACAAAAGAGATGCCATCAGGGAAGCAACTTTGGCCAAATATCAGATGACACATAAGTGGGTAGAGAAGCTTGCGCCGGAGTTGAAGGTATCTGAACTGACGAGAAATGCGTACCAACAGCTTTTAAATGATTATGCGAAGGAGCATGAGAGACAGACAACTTTGGACTTTCATCATCAATTGAAGGGAGCAATTCTTGATGCTGTGGACGAAGGATTGATTGAAAGGGACCCTACCAGAAAGGCAATCATCAAGGGAAAGACACCAAAAGTAAAGAAAATTAAGTATTTGAACCAGTTTGAACTTCATACTTTGATTGCACATCTTGATATAAAGGAGGATCCAAATTGGGATTGGTTTATTCTTCTCGTATCAAAAACGGGTATGCGATTTTCGGAAGCCCTGGCGATTACACCGGCGGATTTTGACTTTGCAAGGCAGACATTATCTGTAAGTAAGACATGGGATTATAAGGGGGACGGAGGATTCCTGCCCACTAAAAATAAATCATCCGTAAGAAAAATACAGATAGACTGGCAAATAGTAGTGAAATTTTCAGAACTGGTTAAAAAATTACCGGAGGATAAACCTATTTTTGTAGGAGAGGAAAAAATATATAATTCCACAGTAAATGATGTGCTTGCCAGACACTGTAAAGAGTGTGGAATCTCGGTAATCTCCATTCATGGCCTTCGACATACACATGCTTCGTTGCTTTTGTTTGCGGGAGTATCCATTGCCAGTGTAGCCAGAAGACTAGGACATGCGAGTATGACAACTACACAGAAAACATATCTACATATTATTCAGGAATTGGAGAACAAAGATGTAGATTTGGTAATGAGAACATTATCAGGACTGTAAAAATAATGTAACTGTTAATACTTACGCTGATTTGAGAATTATTTAGAGGTAAATAGAACAACGGGAGGTTAATTGTGAAAAATAATTTTGATAGAAAAAAACGCATTGCGGCAGTAGTTTTATTACTGGTTGCTATTTTATCGGTAACCGTCATTGGAAAATATGCCTCCGCCCCGGAAAATCACCAGAAGACCATCGCCTCTCTGGATGAGAAAAAACAGACGGTCATGGAACTGACGGCAGCATCCACGGTGACTTCAGCGTTGATCACATTGCTGCCGGGAGACACGGCAACCCCCATTGCGGAAAAAATGGCGGATGTCAGTGGGTATCTGCTGATTGTCCTTTGTGCCATCTATCTGGAAAAATATCTCGTGACCATCACCGGCTATGTGGCATTTACATATCTGATTCCGGCAGCCTGCGTGCTGTGGATACTGAATCTGTTTTTTGCGAATGCTACGGTGCGGAAACTGGCAGCGA
>ERZ779705.2126-NODE-2126-length-11184-cov-2.009884_pt1 | contig 11184 bp, 10 predicted proteins | sample MGYA00511385_ERZ779705 | MGnify/ENA primary metagenome ERZ779705 (study PRJEB29588, sample SAMEA2145301) | human gut metagenome | biome: human gut; feature: human-associated habitat; material: faeces | place: Denmark | collected 2008/2010 ... | reverse complement strand
CTATTCCTGTGAATCCGAACTGGTCTTGCATTGTTTCGCGGAGCGCAGTCAGATCCAAATCAGGGTATTCATTTGTCAGGTTTCTGAGAATCCGATGTAACCACCACCTAAGCAACGTTGAATCGCATTCGCCGGTTTGGTGCTTAACCTGCCACTGATAAAACAGTAATAATTGCTGCTGTTCCTTTTCGTCATATCCTTCGGGGACTGGGTAATGGTCTTGGGAAAAGTCGATGTCGGTGTTATCTGTCGTGGAGAGTATTTCTAGAGCTTCGGAGATATGCCCTCTTAGGCTTGGAATAAGGCAGATGAGAGCTTTTTGTTCTTCAGAATCAAGATCGCGAGGAATTCCTTGGAAACGATTGGTGATGTACGTCTTAAGCCAATTTTTCCATGCGATATCTATTTGTTCATCATTCTGCTGACGGCACCAATAGGGGAGAAACTTTGCAATCTCAGACAGTGTAGAGAATCCACTGTTATAAAGTACTTTTTTCAGTACTGCATCATATGCGTTGCTTGTATTGGGTGGCATGTTCATGAAATTGAAGAGAACATCCCAGTAGTTATTTCGGAGTCCTTGATCCTTGTATTCGCAAAGATTTCTAGCCTCTGCGATTTGATCTTCGAGAAGATTGGACACATCTTCTTCGGAAAAACTACTGGTAATACGCGGAAAAGCGAGGAAAGCCGCCCATGTTTGATGTTGGGTGCTTTCATCATGGAATAGAGGCATTATGCACTCTCTGGCAAATTTTTTATCAAGGATAAAGAACGTGGCTAGTTTTTGGGCGCACGCTATCTGTATTGGCCAGATGAGGTTATTGGGCTGGTTTAAGAGATTCTGTATTCTATCTTTTTTCGTTGCTGGGAATTCCATTCCAATCGGTTGGCGAGGTATTTGTGTATCGGTATAACACTGTTTTAATCTGATACGTGATGATGAGAGCTGGCCATAGGTTACAGGCTACATAGTCAAATTGGTTAATGTTTGGCTTCTCTGTATGAAAAGCCTGGCCATATTTTGGAATCAAAGAATCTATAAGATGCTGGGCTGTCTGGAAAAATGATTCTGCGTTTTCTGATTCAATTCGACTGATTTGCTCTGTGACAAAGAAAATCGGTGAATAAAGATTAGCCTCGTTCCAATCGAAAGCGCATACGCGTTGTGTGATGTTGCAAACATCCTTCTTGAAGTCTGCGCTTCGAATCTCGTTGGTAATAAACAGAACAATCTGCGCTCTTTCATATTCAGTGGTGTTTGGATCGGCTAGGATGGCGTCCCAAAGGCCGCGGGTATCCTGCGGATGCTCTGAACAATATTCGCCGATGAGTCTGCATCCAGCTTCAAAAGAGAATGAGTCAAAGGCATCGGCGTCCTTAGGCAAAGACAAAATTTTGGAAATCGCTTTACTGGGAGATTGTTTGACTAATGAGGCGAATTCCTCTAGAGAGATTCGTCCTTTTACTGAATGATAAATTTTGAGCGGAACGTCTGAGTCCGGGTCTGGAACAAAGCCAAAATCTTTTTCATAGAGTGATTGCAGCTGCTGTATTTCATGCCAATTCGGGTCGGCTGCAGACAGCCAGCAGACCCGATTAAATAACTCATACAAGCGTATGAGCCGTTGTCTTTCGTCTTTGTCTGTGGTTTTGGCTCTATTCGGAATATCTTCAGGGCTATACGGAGGCTGCAGTTTTTCTAGAAGTGACGCTTTCTGTGCTGCTGAAACATGTTCTATAACAGCCTTGAAGAGCTGCCGAACCTCATGTTCGCAAAATCTGCCAAAAAGAAGATTCTGCTTCAGCAACCACTCAAGCTTTTCATCAGGAGCTGCTTCGCTGATTTCCTGTTCATGGATGGCAAGACGCCGCAAAACGATTTGATCACTGTGGATCCAGCGATTGGCGAGTTCGTTTTTCTCATTGTGCTGCTCTCCAAATACGCGAAGTGTATCGATAATGAGATGTAGATCGCCTCGTGTATTTCCACAAGCTTCAATTTCAGGTATCCAAATGCGAATGAACGCGTTCCAATGTTCGTGATTCGAATCCGAATAATATTCTGAAAGCAAATTCATTGCCTGATTTATTGAATTTTCGATGATCCTTTCGAAGGACGGCGAGTGCTCGCATCTTGAGGCGAGGTCATCGATGATTCCTTGTCCAAAGCTTGACGGAATGTTCCAACTAACGTTGACATCGGGCTTCTCGCCGGAAGAAAAAGGAACCGGATCTGGCTCATAGAATTTTGAGCTTCGATCAAACTCCAAAAATGGGCGCAATGCGGCTTCCCAAACAATATTGGAAGCGCGGAATTGGTCTTCGAAGCCGCACAATAAAGAATCATGCGGCATATACGGCATTGTTTTATCTTTTATGGATGTTGAGAGGAATGCTTGCAGCGCTTTCTTCGGCGTTCCATCGTTGCTAGGTTGAATTGCGGATGTTGAAAATGACTGGAAAGCATAATCGGACAGTCTCTGCTGGCATAGCTTGATGTACTGCAGGGTTATACTCTCGCTATTGAAGTTTATGTTGCAGATTCGTGTAATCCAGTTGAGGAGTTGCCGCTGTTGGGGTGTTTGAGGCTCTGTGCCATCGAACAGCGTTGAATATCGTTTTTGCTCGTAGAGCCAATTAATCCATATTGGTTCTTTTGCGGTTTGAATAAAAGTGTCTAAGCCCGACGGTGTGGAGAGTTCGCTAAGGAGACTATCTGTGTCATGCTGTGTTTGCGGAATACCCGCTTCAACAAGTTCTTTTGTTTTTCGAATGTAATCCGGAACTGACTGCGTTTTCGTGTTCGGCCCAAGCGTTAAGAGCATCGATTAGTGCTTGGTGACTCCCGTTCTGAACGGGATACTCAATGGTCTGGAACTGTAGATGTTCGAAATTGGCCAAGGTGGTTTCATAATGGTCTTTCGGCTCTTCGTTGTCATGACCGAGGAAAATGAAATGTTTAGGTCCATTGGAATGCAGACCGAGAGACAGATATCTGATGACAGGATCGTTGACACTGTAGCCAATGAATAAAACGGTGTAGTTGGCGAACACTTCAGTGAGGAAACGCGTTGCCCAACCGTCAGTGAAGTAGGCTTTTCCAAAGTCTTTATCATCAAGCACCATATTTTTGCTGGGTCTAAGTATGGAACCATGAAGATGAACTAATCCTTTGAAATCACGTCCGAGAGGGAGAGCCGGTGCGAAGTATTGTTCGCCATAATCAAGGCCTTGTTCATCCGCCGCTTCTGCAAGAAGATTGTCGTAGTTCGTAGTGATGATTCGTGGTGTTTTGCAGGCTGTGGCTAACGCCATGACAGCCGCATGTTCGCTGTTGGCGGCGGGCTGTTTCTCTTGAAAAATCTTTTTTGTTATTTCATGGGTGTTGAAATGATCGTCGGAAAGCCGGCCTATGAAATAGTCCAGTCGGTCAGCGTCCTTTTTGGCAGGGGACAAGTGGCCGCTCTGCCCAGCTAGTTCGGCAGCGAGTCCGAAAAAACCTGGAAGTCCGGAAGGAACAGATACTCCAGCGCCTACAAAAAGGACCAAACGGTCCCTCTTGAGTTGTCTTTCCAATTCGTCGGGGATATTCACAGATTCGGTAATGTACATACGATTCGATTTCTAAATGCTTTTTTATATTTAAAGGGCGTTCGGATTCTTACGTATATTGTGGTTTGGGTTTCCGGAAGAGAGCGTAGCTATTTTTCCCGGAACGATTTTCATTTGCTAAGACAAAAGAGCGATTGGAAATTGGAAGATGCAGCTTGATTGAACTGCTCTTTTATGGCGTTGACTCCCAAAAAGGCTTTGCTGTGCGAGGCGTTGTCGAGAGGGGCGCCGAACTGCCAGATGCGGTGTCCAGCAGTTCGGGCGCGGATTAATAGCGAGTTCAACAAATGTTGTCACATTTTTAATGACTCCTGAGAGATAATTTACATGTCGTAAGTCATGGTCCCTGGCATGTGGCTATGCCTCTCTACTGGTTGTCGTGTATTTCTATGTGTTAGTTTTGGAATCGTTGTCTTGATCAGTGAGACGAATAGTCAATGCTGAGGATGAAAACGACATGGTGCTTGTCTCCCTGTGGCGATGTTTGATATTCGTCGCAATACTGGTAGTTGATCCGAGCCATGCTTGAAAGTTCATAATGGATGGTTTTAGAGAAGCCTTTCCCTTTTGGGGTTCCAGCCTTGCCTCTCAGGAAGCAGCTATTAGCTATAGGGTCTTTGCCGCCTGGCGAATATGCGACATGATCCCAGAATTGTTGGGCTTGCTGCAAGCCAACCCGTTCGACAATCTGATTCCAAGCTGCTTCGTACTTTCTATGAACCAATATGCGGTATTTAGGTGCATTGATAGGTTTCCCTCCTGGCCTCTTTGCTGGCACTTCGGGATCATATGCTCCCATTGTCCGCTCCTGATGCTGGTGCCTGGGCTTCGGTGAAGTCCGCTTTTTCGAGCTCTGAAGATAGCAGGATGCGTTTCCGTAACGGGTCTTCAAGCTGTCCGGCTGTTGCGCGCCACTCTCGTATTAAACAGTCGAGACCGGTGAAGTCATCTTCAGAGGCATCGATAATGAGTTCATTGGCTAAATCTTCGCAGAAAGTGCTCAGATCATCGTTGTCGAGGACGCGCAACCATGCTAAATCGCCCCATTCTACTGTGTTGGGACGATTCTCTGAATTGATAATGCTGCGTAGTCTTTCTAGACGCATAGACCATTGCTGATATTTTTCAAGATTCGACAGTCTGCTTTTTTTCAGCATGACCAAATCCTGGTCTTTATCTCGAATGACGGCGCAGTCGGTTCGAGCCGCTTCTATCACTGCTGTTCTTTTTCTTGCTAAATCGGAAACTTGAAAAGTCCCCATCATCATACTCCTGCGTTTTTGAAACCTTTATACATAAAAAAGTATACATGATATTATATAAAAATATCGCTGTTGATGAAGAAGGAAAGAGAATACGTGTATGGACGCTGTTTGTGAAGTTCGGATTCCGGAAGGTCTGCGGAAGGTCTTCTATGTGCTTTATTCCGCAGTCATGCGGCCCATTCCGGACACTGACGAAAAAGCGCATGAACGTATTTCCCTTATCAAAAAAATGATTACCGCATTAGAAAAGCACGGCCTTACAGAGAGCGTTCTTAGATATGGATTTGCCGATGACATTGCCGTTTTTCTTATTTCAGGGGTAATTTTGAATAAAATTGGTCTTCCTGATTCCATGGTGTCTCGTTGGCGCAACATCCTCGGAATAGAGGAGGATGGGAAAGATTGTTCCTGGTTCTTAAATGATATCCATAGATTTAAGATCTGGGCTTCTACTGCTTCTATGAATGATTTAATAGGTTTTATCCCTCCTTCAAAGGATGAGTGGGATAATCTTAATCTTGCTCCCATGGAGGATTTATCTGTCGTGGAATCCTATGTTTGGTTAAGAGACAGATATTTGTTTGGCGACAATATGAAAGCGTGGGAAGATTCATCTTTACGTAAAGAGTACAAGTTTATCCATTGCGGTTATACAGATGCCTTTCCTGAACGTGCCGTTGAAAAATTGGGTCTAGATGAGGTGAAACTCAATTCAGAAATTGCGAAGCGTGCCGTTCTGCGATCGGATAGGAGTAACTCTCGTCTTTACATGCAAGTGTACGAGTCTGCTAAACGGCATTTGGCTCGTCAGGAGTACGGTGCTGCTGCCACATTGTTTCAATTCTTTTTAAAGCAATACCCTGGCGATACGTGTGCTCAAAATTCACGAGGGTTCTGTCTCATTCCCGATTCCCCTAGTGAAGCTGGAGATATCATTCAGGATGCATTGAAACGTGGCCTTACAAATCGATGTCTCGGTTACTACAATCTTTGTTGTTGTCTTATTCTGCAACATGATTATGATTCTGCTCTTCGAACTGCGGAGAAATATTGGTTGGAGTTTAGGAATAATGATGATATATGTGAAGCTTTAATCTGGGAAATTCAGGATGGAGAATGCACTCTGTGTGATAGTAAAAATGTGCAGTTGTCGCTTGTTGATTTATGTGTATCGATAAGCGAAAAAATAGACGATAAGGCTCGTTTGCACTCTTGGATTAGCCGCAAGAATGTGTTTATTGAAAATGAGAAGTGTGATATTGATACTGAATCTAAATGTTGAGCATGAACTTATTCTATGAGGTACGAATATGATACTTTGCCTATGGATGAGAGGTTGTGGATATTTTTTTGGAAGTTGAATGGAAAGATTTTCATACTCCAGAAATTCTTTGATGGTAAAGAGAATGTTTGGGAGGAAGATGAAGAGGATTCTTGGTCTATTGATAGCTTCAATCTTCCTGATTGGCTGAGACGTTTTCTTTGAGCATAACATCTGGTGTTTTGCAACGACGGTTTTTAGGAAAGGAAGATCGAGTATGCTTACCAAGACGCAAATGAAACATGAGATTGTGGGGCAATCTGCTCTCAGTCTGCTTGCTTCGGGAATTCGATTCATGGAGATTCCGCAGCTTTATCCGACGTTTGACAATGTGTTCGAACATGCGTTTAAGGAATGTGGGCTGGATAGGGTCTATCCGCATGTCCTTGGGCTGAACTATTCGGATCCGCAAGATTTGGTTGATGATTCAATCGTCCATACGGGCTATGAGATCACGCCTGCAAGGTGGCGCAGGGGGATTCATGAGGGAAGACGTTGTTATGAGCTTTATTTCACTGATGCCGCTGATCAGGATCGGCTTGAGAAGGGCTATGATCCCCGGAGCATAGTCAGGGAGATTATTTCTCAGGATCATGGGTCTGAGGACGTCTCGCCTTTTGCAGCGTGGCCATGGGCTGATTTCGGCAAGGTGATGGGCGATGAGTTAATTGCTCAGAATGTTGCGCGGTATCCTGCCAAGGGTGCGGAACTCGGGCAAAGTCAGAGCTGAGGGTGGTGCGGCTTGCGCGGGGCTCTGACAGTGCTTTGCTTTCCAAGAGTTTGTGCTAGTAATGGGGAGGGGGTCGTGCGTACCGTGCAGCGCGCTCAGGGCCTGCCCATCGCAATCGGGGGGGAGATCTCTTTCGCGAACGGTTGGATCACGCGCGGCCAGCTCATGGAGTCCGCTGAGCGTTATGGCAAGGGCCCCTACCGGCATTTGAAGGGCATCGTCGACGATGAGATCATGCTCGTCCCCAACCAGAAGAACTGACAAAGGTCTGGTTCCGGGTGTTCCGGCTTTCCATCTTTCAATGTCTCTGCAACAGTTCGCATACCAGAAATCCGTTAGTGTGAGATGTGCTGCGCTTTCTCTAGAACGGAAATCCTGTTGAGACACGCTGAATTGACATTGCTGATATTCATGAGTAAATTTATCAGATGCGATAAAGCTAGGCGTTGTCTAGTTCGCGAAAACCGTTCCCTAGATAGGGAACGGTTTTCGTGCATTAGGGAGGCGTTATGTATAGACCATTTATGGCATAGAAAGCCAAGTGCAACAGCTTAACAGACGTGGTCTGCAGACTGACATGCGCACTCCGTGGATTTTGGAACGTGAAGGCTATTATTCGATTGTTAACGGGTACAAGGATCCTTTTCTCGATAAAGAAGCCGGAAAAAGAACACATGAAGACCGATATCTTACTGGCACGTCGTTCAATGACTTGTATGCTCTTTTCGTTTTTGATAGGAACTTGCGATTCTTGTTGTTCCGTATGACTACGTTGTCAGAAGCTATTCTGAAGACAATATGCTCATACGAATTCACCAAAGAGAATGCAGAAGAGAAAAATCCTTATCTGAATATCGCAAATTATGCGGAAACAGGCAAAGCACACGACAAAGCTGTATTACTTATTCCAAAGTTAGAGAAAATCATCTCTTTAAACAGAAATCCTAGATTCCCTGATAGGAAAGAATATCTTCGGCATTGTCTCGAGGAATATGAGGGGGAAGTGCCGCTTTGGGTATTGTGCAATGATCTCACTATTGGTCAGATCTATTGGTTTTTCCAAGCGCAGGGTAGCGTTGTCCGTGGAAATATTGCGCGTAGCTTTACTGCTTTATATAAGGATTCTCACCGTCATGGGGAAGAGATTACTTCTATACAGCTTGACAAGATATACCGGAGAATAAAGGATTTTCGAAATATATGTGCTCATGATGAGCGATTGTATTGTGCACATCCTCATGATAGGAACATCACTGTATTCCAGCTTGTTAAGGATTTGAGGCTGGTCACGGACAAGAAACGGTATCTGGAATTCCTACAGCAGCTTGAATCTTTACTCGTAAATCTAGAAAAGGATATCCCTGATTATATTGGTTATGTATGCTGCGAGATGGGCTTGCAAAATGTAGATGTATTGCAGACTTGGATACAGACAAGCCGAAAGCTGTAAACATTGGAGAACTTTCCGGGAGCTTCGTAGTTCCGAGAATCTCTGGCCATTACTATGCCTTTCGTGAAACCTTATAGCGAAGATTGTTAATCCCCCTATATCTCATGGTATCCGGATGTTACGTATGTTCTGCTTTATGACAAAGCATACGTTGCTAGGCCTTGGGTGCGTTTTCTTGCTATGGACGCATGCTTCCGGCCGCTTCGGCACGTTCTGTGTCCCTAAATGTCGCACGATTCCATTTTTCGGCCGTTTTTTGGAATCGTGCTACATCGCACACCCCCGTAGTCGCGCGAAAGTGTCGGGAAAGCCGGTTCGGGGGTATGAAATAGGTGGGAAAACCGCATTTCGGCAGGAAAAATGTTGCACGATTCGAAATTTGCCCCGAAAATCGGAATCGTGCAACAAAATTCGTCGGTTCCTTCCGTGGTTTCTTATCTCTTGGCAGGTTCTCGCGGCATCTGCCTTTCAGTATCCTACAGTCTGCATGATTAAGGAATCCGTGCGTCTAACCTTATATCGGCCGTGCGGATTTCTCTTGGCGGAATCGTGATTGCCGGTATTATCGGCGCCCCCTCATGAAACATCATCATTGAGCATCATCACGCTGCTCTACTTGATGCTTTTTGTCGAATAAATCTGCATGCCGTCGCCAGTTATGCTGAACATTATTGGCGTTCAGAATAGACACCGTTCTCATCGCGAAACGTCGGCTTGACTGAACGTACACTATTGCAGATATTCTCCAACCTTGTCCACAAAGTGGCTGACATTAGCTGAATAGTTTGGATAGGCAATGCTTAACTGTTCATGATTTTGGGCGTAAACCAACACAACATTGTTGTATTCGAATTCGGTTCCCTTATTGGTCGCTGCCTCAATTCGGTCTTCAAGATCGCCGTATTTTTGCAATGCTTCAGAAAGCTGATCTTGGCGGAAAGACTCGATATCAAGGAGTTGATCTTCGCGAGAAAGTTTGAGGAGAAACAGCGTTGCCGCTTTATCCGTTGGAGGATTCAAAGGGAAGATGCTGTCTGTGGACGCTGCCAAATCATCCAATAAGCATGATGAGCATTCAAGCGTCTGAAGCTCTTTTACCAATTCCTTTTGGCTGCGTTCAAAGCCGGGAACCTGCGGGGCTCCCTCTTCGAGAGCGAATAGGCTGGAAACAATTTGAAAGAATTGAATCCTTTCCTGGTCTTCAGGCCCTACGGCCTGTCTACGAACTTCGGGGCTTTTGTATTCGGTGCCATAGATTTCTCCAGCGGCCTCAACAGCTGTTGCCCAGTAATGTTGAAGCTGTGTTCGAATCTGTACCTCCACTTGATAAGAGCCTGTTTGAGTCTCAGGTTTGAACAGAAGGTGGCGGGATCGGTATCCGGACTTTTGCGGATTGAGGATATAGTCCTTCTCTCCGCTGCCTTTCTTGAGAGGGATTTGAGATTTCAGAATTTCAGCCGCTTGACGGACCTGATTATTGGTCTCTAAAATCAGACGGCATCCTCCGATATCATCCAATTCGCCTAATTTCAGGTGGGTTTGGGCGCGTTGCAGTTTACGAATGATGGAAGCAATTCGTTTGAGACGATAAGTGCAGACGGATTCGGCAAAATAATTTGAGCACTTTAAGACCTCTGAAAAACACTCTTGAGTGGCTTCGATATGCTGATCACGCCAAGCTTGTGCTGTATCGATAGCGAGCTGGTATTCTTCCGGCGAAACTGATTGTGCTCCTGCACGTAATATTTTCCCAGCATTGTTCGCTCTGTTCCGACTGATAGTGCCGAGGCTGATGGTAGTAAGGGGCGCGTCCATGGCCATCCACTATACTAGACTGATTTCAGATTTCATATATATGAGGGGAGGATTGACATGGCAACTGTGGTGGATGTCGCGGCGTACATTCTTAAACGCTGTGGAGCAATGACCACTATGAAATTACAAAAGCTCGCGTTCTATTCGCAGGCGGAATCTTTGGCTCGTCGTGGACATCCTCTTTTTGACGAAGATTTCCAAGCATGGCGTGGCGGCCCTGTATGTCGTGAACTGTATGCGCAGCACAGGGGAAAATTCCTTATCCGTGAAGGCGAGCTTCCTGTGAACGACTGTGAAAAGACGCTTTCTGAAGAAGAAAAGCAAACCATAGATGCAGTGTGCGCGGTGCTGTCGTCTCGTACGGGAAATGAGCTAAGCATAAGGACGCACGCTGAGAGCCCTTGGAAAATCGCGCGCGGTGATTTGCCGCCTTCCGCTCCATGCAGCACGATTATCAGCAAAAAGACAATTCAAGAATATTATGCCGCTAATCCCATTGTGCGGGAAAGTATGCAGAAACAAGTGCCAACGCCGAACACCTTTATTTGATCACTCACAGTCATCTAGGCGTCTAGAACGCTGTTCCCCGTGATTGACGTTAGCTACGTGCCGGTCAACGAGGGGTGGCGGATGGCTCTTGACGGATGAAGTCGAGCAGGATGCGGACCGCGTAGATCGCCAGCAGGATTCCAAGTATTTGAAGAATTGCCAACGGCTTGCTGGTAGAGGTTCTTCAGGTTGAACAGTCGGACCCAGAGCAGTTACTCGGAAGTTGCGTAGTAGATGATTGTGTTGAAATAGCCCAACAAAACATCACCAGCTTCATCGAGATGGGTGACGTTTCTGGGACTCTTGGTTCCTCTCTGATAAAGCGCATTAAAATATATGGGAAAAAGGGGGAGTCTGCCTTGGATGCGTTTTTCTTGCGGTGGTTGCATGCTTCCGGCCGCTTCGACACGTTCTGTGTCCCTAAATGTCGCACGATTCC
>ERZ779705.2109-NODE-2109-length-11283-cov-2.071340_pt1 | contig 11283 bp, 9 predicted proteins | sample MGYA00511385_ERZ779705 | MGnify/ENA primary metagenome ERZ779705 (study PRJEB29588, sample SAMEA2145301) | human gut metagenome | biome: human gut; feature: human-associated habitat; material: faeces | place: Denmark | collected 2008/2010 ... | reverse complement strand
CAGCAGCCGGATCAAGCGTAGACGTAATGCCGATCATGGCAACGCGGGCATGCTTAGTTTCGAGGTATGCCGCGCCAGAGGCTTCCTGAAGCGTCATGCCGGTGCCAGCAAAAATCATGCCGCGCTCTTTGAGATGCTTGATTGTGGCAACAATCCCGCCCTGTCCAAAGTCGCCGGAGTGATTGTTCGCCGTATTAAAGAGATTGAAACCATAGCGGTTCATATCGTCGAGGAGAACAGGGTCGCTCATTGCCCACGTACCGCCCGATGTCGCCGCCGGGGCGCCTTCTTGGTCATGAAAAGTAGATTCAAGGTTGGCAAAGCGAACATCATGAGCCTCAATCAAGCACTTCAGTTCGTCGAAACCTTCATAGCCATCATTTGGAATGCGGCGGGTAATGAAGCTGTCGCCCGACGCAATGAATGTCGTCTTCATAGGAAATCTCCCTTTTTTTGGTTCTCCAAGCTGCAAGCTCGAGCCCCGTGCGCTTCCACCGCCTGGAGAGAGAAGAAGCGCACGGAACCCTGAAACTTAGCCTCTTGTGCCCTTAGCTTTTTCATAGGTGCGGTGAATGATTTCTGCAGCCACTTGGCCACCCTTGAAGAGATCAGTCATATAGATCTGTTCGGCATTGGTGTGGTTCTTGCTGTAGCCCAAGGCAAGACCAATCGCCTGGATGCCGTTCCAGTTGAAGTGATTGCCGTCCATTCCGCCACCGCCGCGTTCACACCAACCTTCAACTCCCACAGTCTTCAATGCGTCCATTGCTGTCGAAACGATTTCAGACTGCAGATCGACAAAGAACGTGTGGTAAAGCGTCTTGATATTCACGTCGATCGGGGTGTTCCAGCGCTTCGCCGTCTCGGCGAAAGTCGCCTTGAAGCCTTCGAGATACTTTTCAAGCGCGGTATCGTCGGTGCTTCGAGCCTCAGCTGTCATTTCGCAGAGATCCGGAACAACATTGGTACCGGTTCCTCCCTTGATGACGCCAATATTCGAAACTACCGTGGGCGTGATACGGCCTTCCTGAAGATGCATAATCGCGTCTGCAGCAACACGGATGGCAGAGAGTCCCTTCTCTGGCTCATTACCGGCATGGGCCTTGATGCCGTGAACCTTGATCTCGATCTTGCACTTGGTCGGCGCTTGATTGATGATGCGGCCTATGCGGCCAGGCGCGTCAAAGACGAAAGCCTGCTTGCTTTTAAGCTTAGAAAAGTCAAGCTGACCAGAGCCTTGAACGCCGATCTCTTCACAGACCGAGAAAACCACTTCTACGGGGCCGTGAGGCTTTCCGCTTTCTTTGACACGACGAAGTCCGTCCAGAACGGCACATAGGCCAGACACGTCGTCGGCAGCAAGAATTGATGTACCGTCGCTCTTAATCAAGTCCTCGGCTTCATTCACAACAGGATGAATAGCCCCGGAATTCCTCACGCGATCCAAATGGGCAGAGAGAAGAATTGAAGGCACTTCCGAGGCGCCGGCGAGGCGACCAATTAAATTGCCAGTATTGCCGCCAAGCTTTTCACCTGCTTTGTCTTCTTCAACTGTCAGCCCGAGATCAAGGAGCTTCTGCTTGACGACGTCGGCAATTTTGCGTTCGTCCCGGCTCTGGACTGGGATTTGGATAAGTTCCAAAAATTCCTTAAGCATGGATGCTTCAGACATAACGTTCTCCTTTTCTTTTATGAATTAGAAGACGTAGAGCATCAGCGTCACGAAGATGAGTGCGCCAGACATCGGGATGATCTGGAACTTCGCCACAGTCATCGGCGAAACCTTCGCGATCCCGGCGCAGATAATCATGGCACCGGCTACAGGCGAGATTGAACGACCAATACCACCCGAGAGCACCGTCATGGCACCCATATTCATAATGTCAAGGCCAAATTGCGGAGCATGCGCGCTCACAGCATTGTTGAAGGCGATCGAAGCTGCTTCGCCTGAACCGCAGAGCACAGCGATGACAAACGGACCAACAATCGAAGCACCCTTTGCAATGACAGGCGACGAACTCATAAACTCGATCAGGGCCTGGATCAGACCTACGCTCTTCATGCCGGCCACGAAGATATTGGCCGCAACGATGATGCCGAAGATGTTCCCGAAGCTGTCACCCATGCCCTTAAAAAAGGTCTTGACGAACGTGCCAGGATTCGGACGAACGGCAATCAATGCCACAACTGCACCGATGATCATGGCGTGTGAGACCGGCATCTTGAGCGCCGACACGATGCCAAAGTTTCCAAGGAGCAAAATGATGAGCGGGAGAAGCGGAATGATGGAATAGAGGTAGTTAATCTTGAAATCGGGCGGGATACCTTCGCCGTCAGCTTCTAGCTTCACTTCATCAGGACGCCAGCCACGCTTCTTCATATAGAAGGCTATCAAGACCATCAGTGCGGACGAAATCACTACCGAGCCCAGAATCGGACCTGCAACCATCTGGACGAATTCGATTGAGGGACGCTGTGCAAGATCGGCGACGATCGTCGGATGCACGTGGCCCGGATTCAAATTACCGCCATAGAGGCCGGCCATCACAGCCGCGGCCGCGAGCGGTGCAGGAACACCTGCGGAAAGAAGCAGCGGAATGAAGATTGTGCCCACAGCGGCGGAAGTACCGGCCGCAGACGGGATAGCGCTATTCACGATGGTCGTCGCGAGCGATACGCCAATGATGACAAACGGGCCGGCCTTCTTCAGCAGCTTCAGGAAGACAGCAATCAAATGGGTATGAAGACCTGTCATCTTGACGACAGCTGCAAAACCCATCGAAGCGATGATGACTTCAAAGTCATTCGCCTGCTTCATCGACTTCGAGAAGGACACGAGGGGGGCAAGCGGGTCGCCGGCCATGCAAGCGAGAATCAAGCCGCCTGCGATAAGTACCAGTCGGGTCTCGTACTTTTTAACGAGCGCCCAGCACATCGCCAGAATGACGACTGCCGAGAGGATCATTGTCATGGTTGTCTCCTTTTTTTCCTGCTAGAGGTAGTCTTAGGAATCCAAATGGAATTAATGCCAAACGGCTCTCATACGCGCGCGAACCATTGCAGATGCTTGACGCAGTGGCGCATGCAGACGTCGTTCTGGAAGGTTTTCGGCTTTGGCAAACCGAATGCCTTTCAAGATAGCTGCACGAGCCTTTTTCACATCGTCAGTTGCGGGCAGATCAGGATCGGAAATGTCAAGAAGCTCACCCAAAATCCCGAGTTGCGAGAAATGTCTTACGTCATATGCCATAGGCGGAATCTCGGATGCGAAATGATCTAGTGCTTCAACGGTTCTTAGCGTGATGCGGGCAGCTGATTCCTTGCTCATCGCATGAACCATAACCTCCGGATCGTTGAGTGCAATCAGGTAGTCGGCTTGGTAGCCAAAAGCAAGAAATGCGCCTGACATCGCCTTGCCGACAATGAAACCCACAACAGGATGTCCGACTTCGCGCGCTTTAATGAAAGCGGCAGAAGATGCTGCAAGCGCCTGGTGAATGCCGAACGCCTCTTCCCGCCTGCCATAGGCCTGACTCGCAACATCAATGACGAGCACAAGCGGCGTCTTTTCTTCTTGGCTGGACTCGGCTTGGACGAAATCCAAAACGGACGTCGCAACAGCCCAACCTTCGAGAAGACCTACTTCACCTTTCCGAGCGCGTGGATAACGATTCTTAGGATCCGGAAGTACGGCCATGAAGCGAACAGCCCTACCATCGATTTCGCCGTCAGCCGCGGCAACGCTCGGGATCAGCTCCCCCAAAAGCTTGGCCTCCGGATCGAGCGCCTTGAGCCAAACAGCACCCCTGCTCGCAGCCGCGAGGCTCTTCGTCGTTTCAACGCGATTCATTTGCGATCTCCTTGGGAGAAAAGGGCTTTGGTAATTTCGGGAAACACCTGCTGAGAAGCATCAAAACCGGCAAGTCTCGGAAGGTAGAAGCCCACACGGTCTGTGCGAAAAGATTCTGGGCTGCCTTGAGCAAAGCATTTGGCAATTGCCGTTCGAACGGCATCTACGTCATCGACTGCAAGCTCATCGGCAAATCCGGTCTCATAGCGGATTTCTCCGCCCGTCATCGACCAAATAAAAGGCTTATCTTTGGAGTCATATTCTGTGATGCCCGCCTCCTGCTCAATCACCTGCGGACCATTGAGGCCCAGACGAGCTTCTTTAGTCACGACCAAGTAGGAGCAAAGCCCTGCAGCAATCGACATGCCGCCGAAGCAACCGACCGTTCCCGTGATGAGGCCAACAACTGGCGTATGACGGCGCAGCTTGGCAATGGCTGAATGAATATCGGCAATGGCTGCCAGCCCAAGATTTGCTTCCTGAAGACGCACACCGCCCGTTTCGAGGCAAAGGATCACAAGAGGCGGATTCCCTGCCTCAGCGTCTTCGAGGGCAAGCTCAAGCATCGCCGCCATCTTGGCGCCTGACACTTCACCCATGCTTCCGCCCTGGAAAGCCCCTTCAATGGCAGCCACACAGCAAGCTTTACCGCCGAAAGTCCCCTTAGCAATCACCATGCCGTCATCGGCCTGTGGAACGATGTTCTGTTTTTCAAGCCACGGAGACTCAATGAAGTCAAACGGTCCCAAGAGCTCGCGGAAGCTTCCGCTGTCAAGAAGCGCCTTTGCGCGTTCACGAGCACGCAGTTCAATGAAGCTCTTTTTAATCAGCATGACTACGCCTCCTGTTCTTTTGCGGCTTCAATGGCCTGTTCAATCCGGATGCGTGCAACACCTGGCGTTGCGCCGAAGTCATGAATGACCATGATCCCGGCAGGCAAACCCTGCATCACCGACAAGCGTTCAAAAATGGCGCTCCATCGAGCTGCGCTGTTGTCCACAGATGAAGTGATCTTGACGGTGAGATCCCTCTTGTCACTCACACCGTCGTAGAGCACTTCCATGTCACCCGATGCAACCACGCCCATCTGGACTTGAGCGTCCTTGATCGGTTGGCCGGCCGGTATCTTTAATTCAAGCGATTCCATAAATTTCCCCAATGAGTGATTTCTTTCTTCGACCCAGAAAGCCAATAAGCGGTCCAAGAAAAGCGTCGCAGCGAGAAGATCGGCGGAGCCACCCGGTGAGAGCTTTTGTTCCTCCATTTGGCGGCACAGTGCCTCATATGCCGCACTGCCCTCAGGAAGGCCGACACCTCCAAGGTCAAGCACCTGTTTTGCACCGCTCTGTACTGCTTGGAGTCCAGCGAGTCCGCCGCGATGGGCGATGCAGGTATCCGGAAGGGTTGCCATGAGCGCAAGCAACGCATTGATCTGAGAAGCGGCTTCAGAGAGCCCAGCCTTGCGGGACTTCAGGAGCGCAGGGAGCGCAAATAAGCGGACATGCTCAAAACCGCTTTGCGCCTCTTCCCTGGCTCCAGGAAGTCCTAAGCGCTTTCGGACGACAAGACCGTGGCTTGTTGCGGGTGCCTCGAACCCCGGGTCCGGAATCGAAGCAATGTGGCCCGCAAGTGCTGCAACACGCTCTGCAGCTAGAGCGCTTCGCTCCTCAGCAAGCCCTGCTGCCACAGTCAACAGCCCTTGCGCATAAATTGCGCCACGGTGCGTATTAACGCCGCCCGTTGCCTTGAGCATTGCGACCTCCGCCGCACGCCCAATAGCGCCGACTGTCATTCGAAGTGCTGAGAGAGACTCCGGATTATTTCGATCGGCTTTCTTCGCTGCATCGGCCATTGCCTTGAAACTCGAGCTAATGGCGTCCACGGACGCATGCATCATCTCGATCGTCATGTCCGTATGCGACCCGGAACTGCGCCAATTAACAAGCCCCGGTTTTGGGAAGAGATTCGCCTCATCCTTCAAGCTTGCGGTTGCAAGGAGCGCCAGTTCTTCCGCCGTTGGAAGACGCTCAAGCGACTCATCAAAGCGAACGGCACGACACATGGCTACCAGCTCCGGAACTTCGCTGGAGGGTTGTAGAGACCGCCCGACCATTCGACGAGATCGGCAATACTCTTAGCGGCAAGAAGCGAACGATTTGCCTTTGCCGGATTGATCTCAAGGTCTTCCGAGCGAAGAAGCTTCTTTTCAAATCGCAACTTCTTCACTACTGCAGGATCTGCGGCCATGCCGATGTCCGTAATCCCCGCTACGGATGCCACAAGTGCTTTTCGCTCTTCCAAGGATTCTGCACGATAGAGACACGCGATACCTTCTTCGGTCACAACGTGCGTCACATCGTCGCCGTAGATCATTACGGGCGCGAGCGGTAAACCAGCCTTCTGGGCAACTGGCACTGCATCGAGCGTTTCAACGAACGTAGGCTTCGGACCTGCCTGAAAGGTTTCCACCATTTGAACCACGAGCTTCTTGCCGCGAGCAACCGGATCGGGCTTCGGGATCATTTCAAGCCAGGCTTTCGTTGGGTGCCGACGGCCATGCGGGTCGTGCCCCATGTTGGGAGCTCCGCCGAAGCCAGCCAAGCGGCCGCGCGTAACGGTTGATGAATTGCCAAGCGGATCCATCTGGAGAGTTGAGCCCACGAACATGTCAACGGCGTATTGCCCTGCCATTTGGCAGAAAGCGCGGTTCGAACGCATGGAACCGTCCGGCCCCGTAAAGAACACGTCCGGGCGCGCAGCAATGTAGTCTTCCATCCCCAATTCACCGCCAAAGCAGTGAACACTTTTGACCCAACCCGATTCAATGGCGGGAATCAGCGTCGGATGCGGATTCAAACACCAATGACGGCATACCTTGCCTTTGATGCCGAGCTCTTCGCCGAATGTTGGAAGAAGCAATTCGACGGCAGCAGTGTTGAAGCCGATGCCGTGATTCAAAGATTCGACTTCGTGCGGTGCGTAGATCCCCTTCAAAGCCATCATGGCCATCAGGATGTGTGCGTCCTTGATCTGGCGCGGATCGCGCGTAAAGAGCGGTTCGATAAAGAACGGCCGGTCAGCCTTTACAACGTAATCCACCCAGGAACCAGGAATATCAACACGCTTTAGATCTTTCGGATCGTCAACAATCTCGTTTACCTGTGCAATCACGACACCGTCATGGAACGCGGCGGCCTCGAGAAGCGCTGGTGTATCTTCCGTGCTTGGACCCGTATAAAGGTTCCCTTCTCGGTCCGCCGCATATGCGGCAACGAGCACGACGTTCGGAATCAAATCAACGTAGAGCCGTGAGTAAAGCTCAACGTAGGTGTGAATCGCACCTATTTCGAGCTGGCCGTCTTCAAGGAGCTGCGCAATGCGCAAGCTTTGCGATCCCGCGTACGAAAAATCGAGGCGCTTTGCAATCCCTTTTTCGAAAAGATCCATGTGCTCTGGGAGGCTCACACTTGGCATGATCATATGCAAGCCGTGAATCCTTTCGGAATCAACATTCACAAGCGCACGCGAAAGAAAATCCGCCTGCTTCTGGTTGTTCCCTTCGAGCACAACACGGTCGCCCGGCATAACCAGGGTGTCGATTGCCATTCCGATTTTGTTCGTTGGGATCACCTTCCCAGATAAACCAAGCGCCTTCCTTGTTCCCTCGAGTCGGGCATGCTTTGCTCTTCGCCGGACATCCCACCGGCGAGTGCTTGAGCCTACTACCATAAGGCTTTCTCCTTAATTTCGACCTGCCGCAACTTGATGCGGTCGAAGCATTTGTCAGCACTAAGTTTGTTCACTTAAACCGATCGGATCAATCACATTTTCCGTACGTTCATTACTAAAACCGAAATGGTTTGCTAAGTACTCCTTCTCTTATGCTTCCCCTTAAGGATTGCAAGTCCCTCTTCCTTATTGAAACTGAAGCGACATGCTCATTCGTCCTCACGATCTTCTATTCCTGACCGGTAAGGCGTCTTTACGAGACAGCCTTGCCCCTTTAATTGACGGCTTTTGGCAACCTGCCTCCATGCCCGTGGTTGTAAGGCGTGATGCGCACAATGCTGATTGGATACCGATTGGTCTTCGCGGTCCGAACCGACAGGACAGACAAGCAAATTGGGCGAAAAAAGGAGATGTGCTGCGTGTACTAACACCTGAAGATCTGGCGTCCAGCTCCATCCTCGATCATTCGCCTTTACGGGATTGGCCTGCCGTACAAGCAGCCCTGAAGCTCCTGCTTCGCCCTGCTCCGGCCAAATGGGGGATCACGGGAAGCTGTGGGTTTTCGCTCGCATGGGGTTGCTCTGTCATGCGGGCGTCAAGCGATTTGGACTTGGTTGTGAATGCGTCCTTACCCTTGGACAAAGACGAAATGCGTGATTGGCTTCAAAGCTTCAGGAACCTCTTGGTGGGGATAGACGTTCAGATTTCAACGCCATCAGGCGGATTTGCACTTCGCGAATGGCTTCTGCGGGACGCCGTGCTTCTAAAAACCAGTTCCGGTCCCGTACTGACTGATAAACCCTGGGGGGACTTGTCATGAGAGTCTTCTTTGTATTTCCGGGCCAGGGTACTCAACGTCCCGGCATACTTCACGGCTTAAACACTTTTGGGCTAAGCGTCCTTGAAGAAATGAGCAATGCCATCGGCTTGGATCTCCTGACGCTCGATTCTGCTGAAGCGTTCGAACGCACAGAAAACGTACAGCTCGCACTTCTCTGTGCGGGAATTGGGAAATGCCGAGAGCTAGAAGCCGCCGGTATTCAGCCTTCACTCGTTGCAGGACTCTCGATCGGAGCTTTCGGTGCTGCAGTCGCGGCTCACGCCTTGTCGCTTACGGATGCTGCTCGTTTGGTGCTACTTCGCGGCCGCTTGATGCAGGGTGCCTATCCTTCGGGATATGGCATGATGGCAATCGGCGGATTGAACCTCAATACAGCGGAAGACATAACGAATGCCGTTGACGACATCTATGTTTCCAATATCAACTCCGAACAGCAAATTGTTCTATCCGGACCATTATCGTCTTTGGACATTGCGGCAAAGCGTGCAAAGGACCGCGGCGCCCTTTACGCAAAGCGCATTCAAGTTACTGTTCCTTCCCACTGCCCGCTTCTCATGTGTCCAGCCAAGGTATTAATGGAAGCATTCCAAAAAGTTGAGGTCAAGCGCCCGAAAGTGCCTTATCTTTCCGTCAACTCGGGCCGTGTGATTTGGGACCCTACCAAGCTTGTAGACGATCTGGCCTTTAACATGGCTAGGCGCACCTCTTGGCTTGATGCCGCACAAGCCGCTAAAGAACGAGGCATCGATGTCCTTATTGAAATGCCGCCCGGCGGCATCCTCGGCTCACTGGCAAAAACAACTTTTGCGGACGGCCTCGTCATCTCGTCATCGACAACGCCCGCAGAAGAAATCATTGAGAGAATTGGAAGACTTCAATGAGGTAGCGGCAAAGGCAACGGCGTACCGGACCGGCTGCGGCCGTACATGCGAGCTTCTGCGGCAAGCGCGAGGAAATTGGCTTCGTGCTCATGCGTCTTTTTGAAGACAATCCCAACAGTCTGCCGGATTCGATAGGGTTCTGCCAACGTAATGAGTTTGACGGTTGACTCAAAGACCGGTTGCATCCGGCCTGGCAACAAGGCAAAACCGAGGCCCGCCTGAACGAAGCTCACCATTGAGAAAATGTCGTTCACCTTCGCCACAATCTCCGGCGTCTTTCCAGTCTGCCGAAATGCATCAACAAAGCCGTCGAACGTTGCAAAGCCTTCCTGCAGCGTGACCCATTTAGCAAAATGGAGATCCTTTAGATCTGCATCTTTCTTGCGTCCCTTGTAGTCCGATGGCGCGGCCAAGAAAAGATCATCATCAAAGAGTTTGATGACAATGTTCTTTCGCTCGTCAATCTCCTCTCCGCTCGTCGCAATCACGATAGCGTCAAGCTTGTTCTCTTCAAGTTTCGCTAAAAGTGACTTGTTGCTTCCCATCACAAGCTCAAATTCAAGCTCTGGCCTACGGTACTTCATGCCGAGAATGAGGTTCGGCACGGTGCGGACCGAAAGCGAGTAAAGACTTCCGAGACGCATGCGCTTTTGTTCAAAACCGCCGACACGCCTCGTCTCTTCCACGGCCTCGTGCATTCTCGCAATTAAATCTTGAGCATATTTTGCAAACTCTCTTGCGGTGGGCAACGGCTGAAGCTGTCGTCCTTTGCGTGTAAAAAGCGGACATTGAATCGTTTCTTCAAGCGTATGAAGCGCCCTATGGACGCTCACCGCCGCAGTTCCCAGGTCTTCTGCCGTCTTCGCAATATTTTCAGTACGCAAGAAGGCCAGAAACACTTCCAGCTTTCGCAATGAAAGTCGATCGTCGAACATACTTTTTTACCCGCGCCAGAGATCGGACTTTTCGGAAAGGGTCCAATCATCATTTTCAATACTTTAAAGCCCAGAACTAAAGAGGAAATCAAGCAAAAATCCCTGAAGCTTGCGCCGAACGCCACCTCGATAGTGACCGACGCTTACGGGCTCCACAAGTCAATCAGTGCCGACCGACAGAATTGTATGGTTGCAAGAGCCGCGGCACACTGGCCAGCAGCCGCTTCGTATAAGGCGCCTTGGGGTGCGTCAGCACCGCTGCCGCAGCACCTTCTTCAACGATTCGTCCGCCCTGCATAACCGCCACGCGGTGGGCAGCGTGCTCCACCACGGCAAAGTTATGCGTGATGAGCAGATAAGCCAAACCGCGCTCGCGCTGCAGACTGCCGAGCAAATTAAGAATTTGCGCCTGTACGGAAACGTCCAAAGCGGAAGTTGGTTCATCGAGCACAATCACTTCAGGCTCAACCGAGAGTGCTCGGGCAATGGCAATGCGTTGACGCTGACCGCCCGAAAATTCATGCGGCAGACGCTCCAGGCTTTCGGAATCGAGTCCAGTCTCCTTCAAAAGCGCCTGCATGCGGAGAAGTCGCTCTGCAGGCGTCAACTCCGGTCTGAGCGAAACGAGCGCCTCTTCCAAAATCTGCCCCACTGTCATGCGCGGATCAAGCGAAGAAAAGGGATCCTGAAAAACAATCTGTACCTTTCTTCTGAAAGCCGGGCTGCGAGGCCCTGCAACCGGCATTGAAATGCCGCCGCAGCGCACAGTACCCTCTGCGAGCAGTCCGTTTCCTAAAAGCCCTAAAGCAGTCAAGGCGGCCGTCGTCTTGCCGCTTCCCGATTCACCGACGAGCGCAAGCGTCTCTGCGCGATGAAGCGCGAGCGTGCAGTCCGGCAAAATAGTGCGGCCGACCGCACGGCCGACAAAAGCCGCGAGCGACTGCGTAAAGCCTTTGGGTGCCGTACGTACTGCCGCATGTTGGAGTTCCAGCACGGGCTCTCCGTCTATGGCCGCCGCTTCGGGCGCAGCGAACGTCCTGCATTCGG
>ERZ779705.2098-NODE-2098-length-11343-cov-3.309001_pt1 | contig 11343 bp, 10 predicted proteins | sample MGYA00511385_ERZ779705 | MGnify/ENA primary metagenome ERZ779705 (study PRJEB29588, sample SAMEA2145301) | human gut metagenome | biome: human gut; feature: human-associated habitat; material: faeces | place: Denmark | collected 2008/2010 ... | reverse complement strand
ATGGAATTCCCTTTTGCAAAACAATCTGCCGTAGAAACCTTCCTACTGCATTTGACATTGGAATTCCTAACTGATAAATCAACTGTATAACACATCACATTTTTATCCAAATACTTGCTTCAACAACTCCACAATATCCTCATTTTTCAGTCCATATCTTTTCAATGAATTTTGATCAAACGGTTCCTGCTCCAACAAGTCAACAAAACAATTCGATCATTTTCGGAAAGTTATCGTCTTCTGGCTTATTAAATCTATAAAATTGAGGGTTGCTACCGTTTGTCGCTTTGTTTCTATATTTTCCATCAACGATAAACTTCCAAAATTTTTCTCCAAACGCCGGAGTTAATGCTTTAACGATCAAAACCATGTCCTGATCTCTTGTAGCCCTGAAATTTACTTCGTTGCTTTCAAACAGAATATCACAGGCTGCGCCACCTATTAAAACATACTGTTCTTCATAATCTGCAAAGTACTTCTGAAATGTATCTAATCCTTTGACCATACATATTCCTCCAACATCTCATTAATAGAAATATCTATCCGTTCCTCTTCTTGCTCTTCTCCTGTAAGTGACAATACTACGCTCAAAGGATCCTGCAATCCTTTTCCTGAAAAATCAATGAAATATCCCAGTTCCAAAACAGCACAGCCAATTTCTTCCAATTCACTTACTTGTTTTTCTTCTGTCACTCCACTAGCTTTCAGTTCTTTCTTCGTTACCGCATAGGTTAGATAAGCATTATCGGACAAAAGAGAATACTCACATAAAGCAGAAATGCCTGCTTTCTTTTCAAGTTTCATATCTTTTCTCAATATAAATCTTCGAATCACTGGATTTCTTAACATACGCTCAATCTGCTGCCATAATTGTTTTCGGTCATTCGGAATATTTATTACTCTTGATTTACCTTTCATGCCCAACACATCAATATTTAAATATTCCAGTTCATCAAAACACCGGCTTGCAGATTTTGTTGACACTCCCATTCGTTTCGCTGCACCGGATACTTTCACTTCATTCCATCGTTCATAAATAGCCATCAGGAGCATTTTTGCGTCAAAAATGAAATCAAATGAACTGGTGCTAATTCTCTTTCATTTTCCTTACTCAGCAAATATCCAATAAACGGGAGAAATACCTGCTTCCCTTCTATTACAAAAGGAATTCCTTCTTCCATCATTTTTTCCTTTATATAAAATGTTGTTCGATCAAGGAATATTGCACAGTTTAATCCTGTCATTTTTTCTACGCCAGCTCTGTCTCTACGTAACATAACAAGTCCGGCATCATCTTTTGGATGAATAGCCATCCATAACACACCATTCGTCTCTACTGTAAAAATATCATACCTTCCATGATATGCTAACGGGAGCTTTTTATATACCTCTTTATTCTCCGTCATTATTACATTTTGCCGTAATGTTTTTTCCAAAAAAAGACGTAAGATTCATCTCACGCCTTTCCTGTTCTAACTTCTTTCAACACAATTTCTAACTGTTCCTATCCCACTTCCCGCCTATACTCCTCGATCACCTCAAGGAACCTCTCTCCATACTTCGCAAATTTATTTTCGCCCACACCTGAAACGTCCAGCATTTCAGGCTTGGAAGCCGGCATTTTTGCTGCCATATCGATCAGGGTCTTGTCACTGAAAATAATATACGGCGGCATACTTTCCTCACGTGCAATTTCAAGGCGGAGTTTCTTAAGTCGTTCAAACAGCTTGTAGCCGGAAGATGTAAGTGTTTCCACACTTTTTGCTTTCTTCTTCGTTTTGGCTGTCTTTTCCGGCTGTTTGTCTTCATCTGTGATCTTAACGAAAACAGAAGCCTCTGGATTTTTCAGGCCACTGATATCACCCAGTTTGAGAACCTGATAATCCCCCACGCGAAGATATCCCTCTAATACCAACTGTTCGATCAAACGTCTTAACAGATTCTTGTTCGTTCCTGCCAGAACGCCGTATGACTTGTAGCGAACAGCTCCTATTTCCTCCAGCCTCGCCGTCTTAGCTCCGGCAACAGTGTCAATGATGATCTGCCTTCCATATCTTCCCTTCGCTTCGTATACGCAGTTGATCACTTTTTTGGCTGCTTCTGTCATATCCAGAGTTTCAAATTCCCGCAGGCAATTGCCGCAGTCCTGACACGGTTTTTTCGGATTTTCCCCGAAATACTTTAAAATATAATTGCGCAGACATTCTGTTGTATAGCAGTATCGCTCCATCACCTGCAGCCGCCGGACATCCCTTTCCCTGACCGTCTCCCTGTCCGCCGGATCGAGATCCTGCATTTCCTTATGATCCAATAAAAACCGGTTGATCACAATATCCTGCGGTGAAAATAAAAGAATGCACTTGGCGTCAAGCCCGTCACGACCGGCTCTTCCTGCCTCCTGATAATAGTTTTCCATACTCTGCGGCATATTATAATGAATGACAAAACGGACATTCGATTTATCAATTCCCATACCGAACGCATTTGTTGCAACGACAATACTTGTGTAGTCGAATACGAAATCATCCTGCATTTTTTTCCGCTCCACAGCACTCATTCCTGCATGATATTTTCCCACAGAAATGCCCTTGCTCTTAAGCAGTTCGTATATATTATCAACGTTTTTCCTTGTCGCACAATAGATAATTCCACTGTCGCCGCTATGCTCGGAAATATATTTCAAAATGTACTGTTCTTTATTCTTTGGCTTTTCCACCTGAAAAAACAAATTTTCCCTGTCAAATCCATTTACCAATGTAAAAGGATTCTGCAGTCCTAACGTGCAAACAATGTCTTCGCGGACGGTTTCTGTTGCTGTAGCTGTAAATGCACTGATGATTGGACGTTTCTCCAACGTTTTGACAAATTCAACAATTTTCATGTAACTTGGGCGGAAATCCTGCCCCCACTGTGAGATACAGTGTGCTTCGTCCACTGTCACCATTGAAATAGGTACGCTTTTTGCAAGAGCGAGAAACCCCTCTGTGACGAGCCGCTCCGGCGCTATATAAATAATTTTGTAAATACCCTGTCTTGCTTTCCTGATTGTCTCATTATAATCTTTTTCAGAAAGCGAACTATTGATAAATGCTGCCTGCACTCCTGCCTCATTTAATGCTTTGACCTGATCCTGCATAAGCGAGATCAGCGGTGAAATGACCAATGTGATTCCCGGCAGAAGCACTGCCGGGATCTGATAACACACGGATTTTCCTGCACCTGTCGGCATGACTGCAAAAGCATCTCTCCCCGCCAGAATGCTGTCGATCACAGATTTCTGTCCCGCCCTGAATGAATCATATCCAAACAAAATTTTTAATGCCTGTTCGGGGGTATGGTATTTGTCATTATTACATGTATCTTTTGTTTCCGCGTCCGAAGTATTGATATCTTTTGATAATAATTTCATGTGTCATCCTAACTAAAATTGTGTTTGTTTTATGTTATGTTTATTTCTCTATCCCTTTTTCTATTGCATTTGCAATCATCTTCAATCTATTTACTGTTGCTTTAGCATTTTTCATCGTGTATGTTGTATTTTCCTTTGCAGATGCTTGTTTATTCATCTCTAAAACATCTATCTCATCCGTTGAAAGAAGAGAAAAAACATTTAAAATTTCTTCAAGAGAAGGAGAATTATCCGTCATTCTTAATAACAAAAACATATCTCTTGCAGAAATACTTTCCAACATCTCTTGCTCTTTTCTAAAAGTAGCAACGATTAGTTCAATTAAATTCTGCTCTCTTTGCTTTGTTGAAATCAACTCTTGTAATCTTGATTTTCCATCAGGAGATTGAAATATTATCGCAATCTCCTGCAAATTTAATCCCAGTTCTTCTGCTTTTTTTGCTATATCAATCAATTCCTGATCCGTTATTAAGGCAACTTTTTTCCTTGATGCAAAGTTCTTTATTGTATCACCACTAAATCCAGCACCTACAATTGCAACATAATCAGCATTATTCTTCTCTTTATGAGCATCGATTGCCACATCGCTCACATCATTATGTGAAACCTGACCACTTGATTTTGACTTTGCGTCAACGATAGCCGTTACTTTTTTTCCTTCATCATCTATCCAACGTACTACTACATCAGTATTTCCTGGTCCACCTACTCTTTTCGCTTCAAAACCCATATATCTAAATACTTTTGCAAGCTCTTCTTCAAAAGCTACTCCTGAAGCTTTTCCCTCTGCTAATGGATCTAATGCTGCTGCACTTAATCTCTCAAACAAATCATTTTCAGATGGATTCTTTTTTGTTTCGGCAACTATATTTTCCTTACTATTTATTTCCTCCATATATACATTTTTATCTGTCAATGGAAGCGTATTCGCAAATTCCATGCCAAAGGTTGTTGCCTTTAAATGCAAGTACTGTGGTTCTTCTAATAATCCAGCTTCAACCAAAAAACCAGCTATCCATCTTGCCTTTTCATTATTAAGACCATATTCCTTTGCTTCTTGATAAATTTCATTCCTTGTAACATCGTTTTCTGCAAAAAGAATCATTTCTCCGACAAAACGATAATGGCAATGCAAAATCCTTATAAAGTCTATATCCACTCCTGTTTCACACCATTCCTTGGCAACCGAACTGGTAATATATATATTTCTTCCAACTTCTTCCAGTAACCCAGAAGCCTTCAGAAATGGCATCATTGACTCTATACTGCTTACCTTCAAATTAAACTCATCACCAATATATTTAAACAGCTCTATCCTTGTTACCTTTTCACACGAATACTCTAATATTTTTCTTAAATTTTCAATTTTATTTGGACTTGGAGACCACAAATTATATGTACAACGCTCTTTCTGTAATAAATTGTTATCATATAATTCCTGTATCATATTTGATATTTCTGTCGGAGCCTCGCTAATCTTGTAAGAAACTTCAGCATCTTCGAATGAATCCAGCATTTCTGGAGTAACTAGAATCCATTCTTTCAATGCTCTTTTCCCACTTTCAGTTACTACCCATTTTCGATTTCCAATAATATCAATAAGCCCTAATACTTCTAGCCAATCCATTCTTTTTCTTGTATTAGAACAATTTTTCCACTTCAATTTATATAAATCACAAATTTTTTCATCAACTTCCTGCACGGTGCTTGGTTCAGAATCTAACACATATAAAATCTCTCCAAATATACGAAACCTCTCTTGCATCACACTTGCAATATTATAAAATGACAAATTTCTATGTAACCATTCGCCTGTTTCTGATAAACACAAACTTCCGTTATGATTTCCAACGATTCCAATTCCTTTCAGAAAAGGGACATATTCTCTCCATGTTCTAGGCTCAAAGACACCTTCCAATTTAGGGAAATCATCCATACCGTTTGCATTACCAGATGCAATCTGCTGGATCAATCCTATAACAATCTTTGTATATTCACTTTTACTTCCTAATAAATCTGGAATGGACCATGATTTTTTTCTCCACATATTTTTTATTTCTGTATTCATCAAAATCCCCCTTATGCCGGACTCTTTATCAGCATTCCTTCTGCTATCTTACCTGTATGATTGTCTGTATCATTTTTCAAAAGATTGAGCAAAGCGCACATCATCTTCTTCTATACGTTTTCTCGGTCCTTTTATATGATTTTTATGAGAACCCCGTCTTGCTTTCTTATTAAGATGTCTCTCCATCAGCATCTGGTCAATATTCTCATTCGTATACCACTTACCGGATTGATGAATGGCGTATGCACCTTTCCCAAGTGCCATGGCAGCTACCCCATAATCCTGAGATACCACAATATCACCCTTAAGACAAATGCTGATCAGCTTATAATCTACTGCATCAGCTCCTGCTCCGACAATAATCACATCGCTATAATCTGAATATAGCACATGGTTCGTATCACAAAGCAATGTTGTCGGAATATTATATTTTTCTGCCAATGATTCAACAATGCCCACCACCGGACAAGCATCTGCATCTACAAATATCTGCATTATTACCTCTATCCAACTTAATTATCTTGTCATTGAAAGTAAGTTCCTAATTTTCTCAATCAATGTAATATCCGCCGGTAACCACTCTACATTATTCAATTCATCCTTTGTTAACCATCTTGCTGCCTCATGCTCTTTTAGCACAAGATTTCCTCTTACAATTTGACACCAAAAACAATCCATGGAAAGATGAAACTGTGGATAGTTGTACTCAACTGTATCCATCAATTCTCCAACAGATACCTCCGTATCAAGTTCTTCTATAATTTCACGCTTCAACGCTTCCTGAGGTGTTTCTCCTGATTCAATTTTTCCACCCGGGAACTCCCAACCGCCTTTGAAATCACCATATCCACGCTGTGTTGCAAAAATGATTGTTTCTCCATTCTCGTTAACTGCTTTTATAATCGCAGCAACTACTTTTACTGTCTTCATATATCCTCCCATTAAGAATTCACAATGTACTCATAAATATCTTCTCGCACCGGAACGTCAAGTATCCACTCTATTTCCACTGCTGTTTTCTCGGTATTTGTCATTGTAAATTCTTTGATATTTCCACTTGCTGTCATATGACCAAGATAATAGAACTCCTTCGAAACCTTGTCATCCTTGTTTTTTCTTACAAAAAGTTCTACTTGAATACCTCGTTCCTTTGCTTTCAAAAAATTTTGAACATCCTCCGACTGTAAATTTCTTCCAGATTTTGAAATAGCAATCAAACGATCTCTAAATCCTGGTATAAAATGATCTTCATATTTTGTGGTATCACTGATATCCTCTGCTTTATCATAATTAATGAAAACAGGAAATGTTTTCGTCTTTTTATCAAACTTATAACCACCAATATTTAATGGTACTTCGTTTTGCTCCCAGTTCAAAAGTCGGCAAACATCCTCATATGTATATTTCTGATATAAAACCAAATCTGTCTGATCATAAGTGTTCTTGTAATCTCTTTCATATCGACTTATTCCAAAGTCAACAAGTTCCTGAAGCACACCATAAAACTCATCATTTGCCAACATCTGCATAAATAATTTTGTTGGTTTATAATCATTTCCTTCTTGCTCCATAAATACGCATTGCGAATATGTCTTTTTACTTGCTCCAGCAGGAAATTTGTTTGTCATAACATTTACAATATTCTCCTTCTGGTCCTGACTGATATTTTTTCCATACTCTCTCATATCCTCTGATAAACCCGCAAATAAACCAATTTTTGATAAACCATGAGCGTATGTAAGTATTCTCTTTAGTATCTGAAGTTCCTGAATACGTTTTCCATTAGCCAATTTTTTCGAAACAAATTCAATTACTTTTTCTTCATCCTCAGATAACCGGATCTTATATTCTTTCTCATATTTCACCAGAAACTTATAATATGATCCGAGGCTATTGTTATCAAATATTCGCATAACATCCATCTCACCGTAATCATCAAAATCATGTAAACGAGGAATGCGCCCAAGTTTATTCTTTAAATTTGTGTAATTTTCTTTGATAAGCTTAATGTCACTAAAATTTGCATTGTCTACAGATGCAAAAATTCTTTTTCTACTAATCTCATCAAAATGAACCGTGGAAGCTCCGGGAATCACTCTTCCGCCTTCCATAATACATCTACGAATATTGTCCTTGTTATAGGTTCTATCCCCTGATAATGCAATTGGAATCATGAAATTGTTATTGTAATTCCCAATGAAATCCAAAATGACTACATACTCTTTTCCATTTGCTTTTCTAAGTCCTCGCCCAAGCTGCTGAATAAAAACAACCGGTGACTGTGTTGGTCTTAGCATAATAACCTGATTAACCTCAACGATATCAACACCTTCGTTCAAGATTTCAACCGAGAAAATATAATCTAATGGTTGATTCTCAATTGTTGCATCTTCTTCATTCATAGCAAGCCTTTCAAATACATTCTGCCTCTCCTGTTCCGAGGCACTACCATTGAGGGCAATTGTTCTAAATTTTTTTCCTGTTGATGGGTTAATCATTTCATTAAACTTTGCGGATAACTCCTCTGTTTCCTTAATATTGCTACAGAAAATCAATCCCTTCACTTTATCCCCACTATATCCGTAATAGTCAGCCTGATTGATAATATGTTTTACCCGTTCCTCACTAGTAAGCATTGAGAAATCACGACTAGTATCCCCATTATCACCAATGATTGCTAAATCTGTAATTCCAAAATAATGGAATGGACAGAGAAGTTTTTCCTCCATTGCTTGCTGTAATCGAATCTCATAAGCAATCTGATAATTAAAAAGTTCATAGACATTTCTACCTTCCATATTATCATCTCGCTTATCTGGAGTAGCGGTCATTCCAAGCCACAACTTTGGTGTGAAATGATTCATTACTTTCTGATATGTATCTGCTGGAACATGGTGCGCTTCGTCTAAAACAATGCAATCAAATGCATCTTTTTCATACTGTAGTAAATGTTCGTCACGATTTAAAGTTTGTACCGTCGCAAATATATAATCTGCATCATACTCATGATATCCAGCCCCTACTAGTCCCATAGAAACAGACTCCGCAAACACTTTTTCATAAGATTTCTTTGTCTGCCTTGCTAATTGTCCTCGATGAACCAGAAACAATACCCTCTTAAATCCTAATTCGCGCATTGCAAAAGCTGATGCATATGTTTTTCCCGTACCAGTTGCAGAAATCAGGAGTGCTCTGTCCTCGCCAGCCTCAAGAATCTTTTTCAAGTTAATAATGAACCCAATCTGCATACTGTTTGGCTGCAATTTATACTTCTCAATCGAAGTGATTTCTTCCTGTTTTGCAACCTCTCTCTGATGTTTAATAATCTTATAGTGCTCATTATAGTTCTCATAAAACTCATCAAATGTTAATGCATAGTTTGAATTCCATAATTCATTAAATTCAGTAACAATTTCTTTTGCCGTCTCGCCGTGCACTGTTGAAACCAGCTTTGTGTTCCATTCGCGATTATCTGTAAGTGCTGCACTTGTAATATTGGAACTTCCAATAATGATATGATAAATTTCTTCTTTTCTGAAAATGTATCCCTTTGTATGAAATCCCTCATTCGCTACTTCAACATCATACATTTTAAGTGTAATATTCGAAAGTTCATTAAGTTTTTTCAACGCTTTAGGCTCACTGAAATTCAAATAGTTCGTTGTTAAGATTTCACCTTTAATATTTCTTTTTTCTAACTCTTTTAAAGTCTGCAGGAGGGGAGTAATCCCATTCATAGTAATAAATGCTACACTGATTTGAAATCCGTCACATACCAAAAGCTCATCCTCAATGGATGAGAGTACTTTCTTTCCTTCTTTATGATTATTTGATACGAATTGTGGTCTATAGATATTGTTTGAAACAACCGAACCATCAATATATGCTGTTTCAAAACCTAAGCGTAATTCATCAATTTTGCTCACAACTTCCCCCTGCTTTCTTCTATTTTATCCATTCCGTAAATCCACCCATTTTGGCCGAATCATAAACTGGCTGTATCACGTTATATAATCTTTCTCTATAGCTTGGCAAATCAATATCAGGCTGATACAAACTATTTCTAATCTCTGTACTATTTACATGATAATCCAGGCATATTTTGAATTTATGCCGAACTATTTCATAATCATTGCACATCATAAGAGCTTTGTGTTGTAATTCTGCTAACCTTTCAAAATCTTCATAGAGATTCGGTAATTGATTTCCCTTCATGCTATTAATATTCTTTGTTGTTGGGCTTAAATTCCATAATTCATCATGTGATAAATATTGCCACGGTACAAAATGATCGATTGATATAGGTTTATCTTTTAAACTTACCTTTTGATATATTTCTTTTATTTTGGGATCAATCTCAATGATTGTCTTCCAATAATCACTCACTCTTCTTAAATCTCTTTTTTCTGGCTTTTGAATTTTTTCCACAATTCCAGGAACATTCGGATTTCTATCTTGTAAATAGCCGATAAGATTGTATCTGACCCATTCTAATAAAATTGTTCTATTTCGAATTAAGTAGTCAACCCATTCTTCATTAATTTTAAACTTAGAAAAAATCCCCTCAAGTGCAACGAAATAATACAATAAGTGGGCCTGCTCATTTATTTTGTAAACCTTTGACTGACCAGGATTTTTAATTGATGAATAAAAAGGACTTTGCATACAATACGGCACATTTTCTATTAAACATTTCTTATATTTTTTTATTTTGGGATCTGTATTTTCTTTGAGATACTGGATTACAGAACCTCGTTTTGCAGTAGACGATATATTGGACTTCGAATGTATATACTTAACCACTTCCTCTAAATTATCTGTTGTATTACACGGACCTAAACGTAATTTAAACTCTGTAACCATATACCATGCATCTTCTATCATTTGATTCAGAATTTCATCATATGTAAATACAACTTTATCTTCTACGATATTTTCCAATATTGCCTGGAACCAAAAATACTTATAACAATTGGAAATACGTTTACGTTCAAATACTTTACTTAATACACCTATATTCAGTTTTTCATCAAACGGTATTCCTGTTATTATCATCCTATTTTCCTTCTCGATAAATATATTCTTAATTATATCCCCCCTTTTTGTTTTTCACAAGTTTATACAAAAGTTTACATTGCGTACTTTTTGAAAATTCTTTGAATCGCAAAAAGCGCCAAATTCATCTCTGAATTCAATGGCTTATATTGTTTCTTCCATCAATTTCTTTTATCCGACCTACAGTTCTTTCAGAACCTCCCCGATATCTTCGTTCATGCAGACAGACTTTCTCCTTATTTCTTCCGGTGCATATGCTTCGCTCTGGTTCAGGCACACATAAAATGCATTCCGTACTTCTCCAATCGTTTTTGAAGAAATACTTCATATCTTTATTAACCTTAAATTTTTATAAACCTTACACTTTTATATCATTCCTTACAAAGTGCATAAAAAAGAGCCAATTAACATTATCGTTAATTAGCCCAATAATAATTTCTATTTATTTCCTTTTGCCCTATTATGTGTTTTACAAAGCATTTGACAATTACTAATATCCGTTACTCCACCTTTACTCCAAGCTGTTACATGGTCTGCGTCCATTTCACTTAATTTCCATATCTTCTTTTTATTACTATTATTCTCTAAAGCACATAACGGACAATTTGATATACCTTTACTTTTAGCCTCCTCTGTTTGCTTTGTATAAACAATTTTCTTTGTTGGTTCATCAAACACCCTTACCTCTAACAACCTAGTTTCTTTTCCTTAAATATCTGATATGCGTATGCAGCTATTTCTCCGGTAATGTTTGTCGCATGGTCAATCTTTTTCTGACGGGTAAAAGAGAATAACTCATTATCCCTGACAC
>ERZ779705.2097-NODE-2097-length-11345-cov-2.613463_pt1 | contig 11345 bp, 10 predicted proteins | sample MGYA00511385_ERZ779705 | MGnify/ENA primary metagenome ERZ779705 (study PRJEB29588, sample SAMEA2145301) | human gut metagenome | biome: human gut; feature: human-associated habitat; material: faeces | place: Denmark | collected 2008/2010 ... | reverse complement strand
CATCGGACCGCCGCTGCAGAAAATAGTGGGAATATTGCAGCGCAGGGCGCCCATAATCATGCCGGGAACAATCTTGTCGCAATTAGGGATGCAGATCATGGCATCAAACGCATGGGCGCTCAGCATCGTCTCTACGCTGTCCGCGATCAGCTCACGGCTTGCCAGCGAATATTTCATGCCGATGTGGCCCATGGCAATGCCGTCACAAACGCCGGGAAGGTTGAATTCCACGGGAGTTCCTCCGGCCTTGCGTACCTCCTCCTTAATGAGGGCGGCCACCCTGTTCAGGTGGACATGGCCCGGAATCACTTCATTAAAAGAATTGCAAATGGCAATGAAAGGACGGCTTAAATCCTCATCCGTCATTCCGGTGGCACGCATCAAACTGCGGTGCGGCGCACGCTCGAACCCTGCTTTAACTCTATCGCTTCGCATAACAATACAACTGTTGCGGAGCAAGCGTATCACATGACGCAGGGAAGAGAAGTTGAATCTGGGCCAGCCTTGCCAAACGGAAACGCCTCCGTTACAGTATGTTTGCATAAGAGGAGGCTTTAACTGTCCGGAACCGCCTCCCGGGTGGGGAAATGTGAACGAATCGTCACATCTAATATCGGGACACCGCCCTTTCTTTCATCGTAAAAAACAGACATGGCAACCATTCTTATCGCTGAAGACGATCACGCCATTTCAGACCTTGTGGCCTATAACCTGGAACGTGCGGGCCATACGCCCCTGGCGGCCTATGACGGTCTGACCGCGCTGGAAGTGGCGCGCCGGGACAAGCCGGAACTGATCCTGCTGGACCAGATGATGCCGGGCATGGACGGACACGGCGTACTGAGGGAACTGCGCCGGGACAGCCGCACCCAGAATATTCCCGTCATCTTCCTGACAGCCAAGGCCCAGGCGGAAGACCGCATCCAGGGGCTGGAACTGGGAGCGGATGACTATGTGACCAAACCGTTCAGCCCCAAGGAACTTGTCCTGCGCGTGGCCAGCGTGCTGAAACGGTGCGAGCACACGCCGGGCAGCGTCATTGCGGAATACGGCCCCTTCACTTTTGACAAAAACGCCCTCAAATTCTATATCGACAATGAGGAAGTAGACCTGACGGCCACGGAATTCAAGCTCATGATCCATATGGTTGAACGGGAAGGCCAGACCCTGAACCGCAACGACCTGCTCAGTTGCGTATGGGGGTACAGCCACCAGGCCCAGAGCCGGACGCTGGACACGCACATGAAGCGGCTGCGCCAGAAACTGGCTCCCTATGCGGACTGCATTGAAACTACCGCTTTACCCTGCCGGGACGCCGCATCCCGGAGGAAAAGGCTTAACACTCCGGTTCCATGTCGGCCATCGACTACATCCTAACCATCCTTATTCTGGCCTCCCTGTACCTGAACTGGCATCTGGTCCAGGTATGCCGGTCCGCCATGAAAGCCCGGAAAAAAGCTTTGCGGGACGCTCAGCGCCTGCTGAAGCGCGGGGAAGAAGCGCAGGAACAGGCCATCGCGGACAAACGGCGCTTCCTGGAAGCTCTGGGAGAGGCCTTCCTGCTCATCGGTCCATCCGGACACATCGTGCTGGCTAATACGCTGGCCAAAGAACTCTTTCAGGAAGAAAAGCTGGAAGGGCGCAAAGTGGGGGCCCTGATCTGCAACCAGGAATTGCTGGGGCATGTTCAGGAAGCATTCGATACGGACGGCCCCGTCACCAAGGAATTCACGCTGAGCGCCGCCAATTCCCCCGGCGGCGTGCAAAACGGCATCACGGCGTGGCATCTGGACAGCGCCATCACGGACGCCCCAATCAGAGAAAAGCGCATCCTGCTGCGCAACATCACGCAGAACTACCTCACCAACCAGATGCGCCGGGACTTCGTGGCAAACGCCTCCCACGAGCTGCGCACGCCCCTCACCATCATCGTGGGATATCTGGAAAACCTGATGGAGGACGATCTGGTGGAGGAAAGTCCCGGACTGGCCCGCAAATTCATCGGAGTCATGCACCAGAACAGCCAGAGGCTGATGAACATTATTGAAGACATGCTCATGATCTCCAAACTCGAATCAGGCCACAAGGCGATTCTGAAGGAGCAGTGGTTCCGCCTCACCTCCTGCGCGGACGACGTCTTCTCCCGTCTGGATTCCATCCGGGAGAAAAAACAGGCCGTCCTGCACATGGACATTCCCACGGATTGGGAACTTTATGGAGACCCCTTTTACTGGACGCAAATTCTGTTCAATTTGGTGGAAAACGCCCTCAAGCAAAACACGGAGCCGGGACTTTCCATTACTGTGGCCGCCGCCAAAACACAGGACGCCTGCGTCATCACCGTCACGGATACGGGCGTGGGCATTCCTGCGGAAAGCATCCCCTTCCTTTTCAACCGCTTTTACCGGGTGGAAACCCACCACTCCTCGGAAATCAGGGGAACGGGCCTGGGCCTTTCCATCGTGAAACGCGCCGTGGAAGCGCACGACGGCGCCATCACCGTCTCCAGCATCCCCCACCGGGAAACTGTTTTTACCATCACCATTCCCCTGAAAAGATTCCGGGAAGAAAAGAGGATACGGCAACTATCACAGGTATCGATTGAAACATCTGCTAACAAATCGACATAATGGAATATAACACTGAAACGCCTTTAAATAGAAGGTTTGCTTGTTGCGCAAATTTTCCTTTCTGGAAATCATTATTAAATACTTGAGCCGATTCTCCATCTTCTGTATTACAACAACATCCTTGATCTTCAGACAACCCTGTTCAATGTTCTTCCTGAGCCTCCGCATAACGGACAAGCGCCCTTTTGTCTTCTAAATGAGTGGCTACTTTCAGCCCTATTTCTGCCACCTTTTTGCGTACAGGCGCCTTGTCTGCCTCCTTCAACCATGCAGTCAAGCAAGCATCGGCCCGCGCAGACAGCTGTTTGTCTTTCCACAAGTCAAGTATCTGACCATAAAATCCGAGAAATTGAAGAGCCGTTTTTTCGTGGGTCAACAACGGGGGCAATGCCTTTTCCAAGACGGCACAGGTCTGAACTCTCACCTTCCGATCTACTTTATTCTGCTGGTAAAATTTCAGCCAGTTTTTGAAAAAGATTCTCTTGGTTTTCACTTCATAAGACAACTTTCCGGCCATGTCGGGAATATCCCTCCGGGCTAAAGCGCAAAAATTACGCATGTAGGCATCCACGGAATCCCACGATTCATTTTCAGCCAGCAATCCGGGATAAACGGCATAACCATTCGCTTTTTTCCAATCAAGCCCCAGTTCTTTTTTCAGAAAGTATTCCCACATGGTGGGATTTCCGGAGAAAGCTTCCTTGAACTGTTCTAGCAAAACCAGTTTTTCTTTCTCGGACCGCTTTGCATTTCTCTTCGTCAAAGCCTGCCACGCAGGATAATTGGAAGCATTCCGTTTCAACGCTTCTTTCAGTAATGTGCCCGCCTTCTGTGGATCGGCAGCCAGCAGGGATAAATAATAACAGAGATTGGATGCAGCGGCATTCTTCTTCCAAAAACGGGGAAGCTCTGTAATCGTGGAAACGGCTCCCTTCCAAGGCCCTCCAGAACCGCCCTCCGACCACACCCATCCATAAATGTTATTTCCTATCTTCCATTCTCCGTCTATCCCTTTCCACACAAAGGCGCAATGCCCTGGCTGGCCAATCGTATAGGAAGGAATTCCCTTCGCTTTCACAAAACCGGCTGCCCCTTTGGAAACGGCGCCGCACACGCCTCCATATTCCACGTAAATCTGTAAGGAAACCGGTTTGTGATCGTAAAACGCTCCACCCACATGCACACTGATTCCCTGTTTATTCTTCATCCGGTATGGAATCAATCCGCAACAGGCATACCCGGCGTTCCCCGCCTGGATCTTCTTTTTGTCGGCTAGATAATCCTGCGCCCAGGCAAGTTCCTCAATACTTTCCCGCCCCCGGAAAAGAATTCCGAATTCCCACGGCTCCAACGTAAGGAACTGCGGAAACAGTTTTTTCTCCATAAAAGACTTTTTGTAAAAATCATACCGCGCTTCGCATGCCTCCGGCTCCCGAGATGAAGAAACCAACGCCGCCCCCAATGCCATGTTAAGGCCAACCCCGGAAAGTTCCTTCCCTTCCTTCAGCCAAATGTTGCGCAGGACTGCCAGAGTATCCTTTCCCGAAGCCTTGGCAAATGACAACTTCTCAAACACTTCCGGATGATTCAACAGCCACAGAACATACTCCTTGTCCTTCAATTCATGAAGGATGTAAGTCCTATCCTTCCCCACCAACGCAAAGAAATGGGCCATATAGCAAGCCTGCGCCAGCTCCCGATCCTTCAACAGGGATTCCACGGAAAACGTTTTTTCCGCCTCCAACTTCTTTTGTACATATTGGCGACACAGTCCGGCAATACTCCGTACATCCCCTCCCTCCATCTGCCATGCCAGACGCTGATAGGATAAATTTTCAGCAGCAACCACTGATAAAAAATACAGAGAAAAGAACAGAAATTTAAACACAGAAACGTTAAAAATAACAATTATGCATCTCAATTTAAAATATGGAACATTTAATTTATTATATTCTATTTATAATTAATCAGTTAATTTATATTTTAATAAATATTCTATAGGCAAAAAACTTCTAAAATTTACTCATCAATCCTATCTCATATACACAAAAATAAAAATCAAGCATTGGCGCAACAAATACTTCTCTAAAATAGTTTCTTACTATTAAAATTCATTTTTGCACACTAATCATACCAGGAGCGATTTCTTTCAAATTAATCTCATGGGTCTTTCTGTATTCATTAATATGAGCCGATACATCAAACATCAAAACTCTAGTATCATCCTCTTTTTCCAACCGGACTCGATCAATAAACTTTTTCCCAAATACCCATGTTGCTCTTGAAATTACTTGATAACCAGGAAAATTTTTCTCCAAATAATTCTTCTGTGCTTCCAAAACTTCCTTCTCAGTTTTAGCATCTTTCAATTCAATGGGAAAATCATAAGAACTTCCTGGTTCCTTATCTTCTTTTACACGTTCTTTTTGTTTCCGGAGATCTCTAGAAATTTTAATAATTTCTTTTTTATGAAGCTCGTTAAATTTCTTTCGATAATCCGTAATATCAAAACACACTTCTATTACATTTCCCTGTTCGTTTTTTAAATACACAGTTTCAATGATTGATTTCTTACTGGAAAGATCCACTTCCCTGTCACCTATATTATAACCAGGATAATTTGTTTCCACATAATTTTCAATCCAGCTATCCAGTTCTCCACGGTTTTTTACACCTTCTACAACGACAGGGGAAGAAGAGTCATTCTTTTCCAAATTGACTTTGCTATCCCTAGGAACTTTATTCATCATATCCTTTTCATGTGCATAAAGAAACCCTGTAGAAAGTAAAATGAGGTTTATTAATATAATTTTTTTCATAATATTTTATCAATGATGTTTTTCACATTCTTCTTTAAGTTCCTTTTCAAATTTCTTAAGAAGATCTCTTTTTGCTGTAGACACGGCACTTTGAGCACTTTTTTTCCCTTCAATATTCGGATCAAAAAAATCCTTCATCCCATCAGCTAAATGTGTTTTCATCCCCGTTTTCCATGGAGTTTTAAATTTATGATTATGAACAAATCTGTAGGCATACCATAGATGAACATGATAAGTATGTTTCATGGAGGCCCCTACTAGATGATCCATATCCACTATCCCTGTTTCTGCGCCTAGAGCTTCAGTAAGAATAGATTCCACCATATCACCCAATGCCTCCTCAACAATGTCAGGCGGAGTAGGAGGCTCTTTACCCCAAGGAGTAAAGAAGGCAAGATATCTTCTTTCTACACGGCATCTTGGCTGATCAGCAGCCAAGACATTTCCCTGAAAAAACAGTAATATAGAGATTATCAAAATAAACACACGCCTCATAACTTACTTCCTAATCTATTGAAAAAAAAGAAAACATCAATATCTATTTCAACATGAAATCAAATTAATATTTTTTGGCTCATTCAAATACATAAAAAACGGCGTCCTTCCGTGATAAGGAGGACGCCGGAATTTTCCGGAAATCGGACAGACTGCCAGTTTGAGCAGCGAAGCGCACAAACCTTAGGACTTGTAACGCAAACGCTTCTTGTGACGGTTCTGACGCATGCGCTTGCTGCGCTTATGCTTGTTGATTTTTGCTTTACGGCGTTTTTTGAGCGATCCCATGATTGTGGTTCGTTTGTTGTTTTACTGTGGTGAGAAAAAAATCTAGTAAACCAGCTTGTTAAGCGGGTATTCAATGATGCCTTCCGCTCCCAGGGCCTTGAGCTGGGGAATGATATCCCTCACAACGGATTCGTCAATGACCGTTTCCACGGCCAGCCAGCCTTCTTCCGCCAAATGGGAAATAGTGGGACGGCGCAGAGACGGAAGAGCCTCTACCAGGCCGTTCAGGGAAGCAGCAGGAAGGTTCATTTTCAGGCCCACTTTCCGGCGCGCTTCCAAAGCGCCCTTGAGCATCATGACCAGGCGTTCCAGCTTCTGTTTCTTCCACTCGTCCTGCATGGTTTCCCGGTTCGCGATAAACTGGGGATAGGAGGTCATCAGGGTGTCCACGATGCGGAGCTTGTTGGCCTTGATGGAGCTTCCCGTTTCCGTGATGTCCACGATGGCGTCCACCAGTTCCGGCACCTTCACTTCCGTAGCTCCCCAGGAGAATTCCACGTGGGCTTCAATACCCTTTTCCTGAAGCCAGCGTTCCGTGATGCCCACGCCTTCCGTGGCGATGCGCTTGCCCTGAAGGTCTTCCGCACAGGTAATGGGGGAATTTTCCGGGACTACCAGCACCCAGCGGGTAGGCTTGGAGGTAGCCTTGGAGTATTGAAGATCCGTCAGCACTTCCACGTCCGCCCTGTTTTCATAAATCCAGTCGCGCCCGGTAATGCCGCAGTCGATGAAACCGTCATTGACATAACGGCCTATTTCCTGGGCACGGATCAGGAAGAGCTCCAGATCGTCGTCGTCGCAGGCCGGGCGGTATCCGCGGCTGGACACATACACATTGTAGCCGGCCTTGCGGAACAATTCCACGGTGGAATCCTGCAAACTGCCTTTGGGAAGAGCTATTTTGAGTTTCTTCGACATGATGGGACGGGAATGAAAACCCACACGGGCCCCATTGTCAAGTTCAGAACCGTATCCGGCCCATTTTACCGGGCCATGAGCCGTTCAATGTCATCAGGCAGCAAAGGCACGTCTCCCAGCAGGTCGATGTTTTCTGTTTCCCCGATCAGGACATCGTTTTCCAAACGGATGCCTATGCCTTCTTCCGCAATATAGATGCCCGGTTCCACGGTGAAAACCATACCCGGCAACACAACGGGGTTGGCTTCGCCTACATCGTGCACATCCAGCCCCAGGAAGTGGGAACACCCGTGCATGTAATATTTCCGGACAATGGGAGGATCGGACGGTTTTTCCGCCACCTGCGCGGGTGTGATGAGCCCCAGCTTGACGAGTTCCCCGGCGGCAAAAACGCGCACCAGGCGTTCGTACTCCGATTTCAGGATTCCGGGTTTCAGAATCTTTTTGGCGTAGGTCATCATATTCAGCACGCTTTCATACACAGCGCGCTGGCGGGGGGTGAATTTTCCGTTCACGGGAACGGTGCGGGTCATGTCGGAGTTGTAATTCCCGTATTCCGTGCCTATATCCATAAGCACCAGATCGCCGTCTTCGCACCGTTTGTCGTTTTGGATATAATGCAGCACGCAGGTATCCTTTCCGGAAGCGATGATGGGCAGGAAGGAGAATTTGCGCGGACCGCGGCTGATGAATTCGTTGGCCAGGAATCCCTCAATCTGCCATTCGCCCACCCCCGGCCTGATGAACCGGAGCAATTCCCGGAAGCCTTCATTGGTGATGTCGCAGGCTTTTTTGAGAGCCTTGATTTCTTCCGGCTTTTTGATTTGCCGCATATCCGCCATGATTTCATAGACATTCTTCAAAACAGCGTCCGGGAATTTTTCCTTCAGCTCCTTGGTCATGCGGGCATTGCGCGTTTCCACCGGGCATGTGCATCGCGGATGCTGGTTGGCTTCCACAAAGACCATGGATGCGGACGGCACCAGGGCCTCCAGCAACGCATCATATTCATCGGTCCAGCGCACGTCCTGGATGCCGCTCAGCTCTCTCGCCTGTTCCTGCGAGAGCCGGGCGCCTTCCCAGATGGCAATCTGTTCATTTGTCTCACGCAACAGCAGAATCTCATCCCAGCCGCCCTCCCGGATAGTCATGACCAGGACGGTTTCTTCCTGGTCAACTCCCGTAAGATAAAAGAGGTTGGCATTCTGATGCAGGGCAAAAGTGCCGTCCGCATTCGTAGGAAATACGTCGTTGGCGTGCAGAATCAGCATACTGCCGGCAGGCAGGCGGGAAGCAAGTTCTTCACGGTTGCCGGCAAAAAAGGAAGAAGGAAGCGGCTCGTATCTCATATCAACAGCATGCCCCGCTTTTCCGGCTTGTCAATCATGCATCCGGACACGGGGCAACCTTGCGCGTCTCCTTGTCGTCCGGAGTTCTTCTGACCGTGCCGTTTCCCCGCTCCGGCCTATTCTTATGCGATTGTCCATTTCCTGCCGTCCCGCTACCCGTCCGTTCATCATGCATACCGTTGAAGGAAGCACGGAACCGCCCCGGAATTTCCGGAGACACCCCCTCCGGAAAAAACTCCCGGAGCCAATCGGGTCATGACTCGAACACCACCCGGGTGGATGCCGTCTTATCCTGCATGCACGGCGCTATTCCACGGCTATTCCTGGCGCTGGGAACAGGTTTGGTTTTTTCCTGTTCCAGTTCCCGGACAATGCCCGTTTCCTCTTTGATTACCCATCCCCTTCACACGGACTCCAGGCAGAGTTGTTTTGGAGGCGTCTGGTATAATCCCTCGGAACAGGCCGTCTGGAATTCCCCAAGGCTAAAAGTATATGTAGCCCCCGTCAATATTGACTACATCAAAGCCAGATTCCCCAAGGAATCCCCGGCGCTGGCGGCACAATTCAGGGCCGGGCTGCAAAAAGACATCCGCAACGTGCTGGAAAACAAATCCAAACAGACAGGCGGGAGGATGAAATGGCAGTTGGTTGACCGCCCCGTTCCGGGATCCGTAACTCTCCGCCTCGCCATAGTCAAGCTGAAGCCTACGGACGTGGGCGCAATGTGATGGCGGCAACATCATGTCCGATCTTGTTTCCCTGGTCTCCCCCCTTCCGGGAACCTCCCTGATCCTGGGGCGCTTCATGAGCGGGGACGTAGGCATTGAGGGACGCCTGTCAAATACGAATACGGACGCCGGCATCATGGAATTCAAAGCTTACAACACGGACCCCATCACCCTGTTTTCCGTCAAGGAATTTGAACGTTTTGCCTTCGACCAACGGAATTTGCGGCTTTTTTCCAGCTGCATTGCAGATATTTTCAAAGCTGGTCCCGCCAGCAGTATTCCCAAAACAGGGGAATTTGACCTGGACCCGTTTTAAACGGCCTTTCCAGACGATTCTTTCCCGTCTTTCTTTTCAGGTTCATAGAAAGCGCATTCCTGAACCGTCTGCCTGGTCTTGAAGGCATATACAAAAAAAGCGGCGCCCACCAGCACGAGGAAAACGGAGAGGAACTGCCCGCGGGTCAATCCCATGGAGAAGGGGGAATCCGGCTCCCGGTACTCTTCGCAAATAATTCTGCCCGCAGCATAAAGAACGGCAAAAATACCGCAGAACAAACCGTTCCACGCACGAGGAAACCTTACCCGTACAAACCACAGCACGGCAAAGAGAAGCACACCTTCCGCAAACGCTTCATACAGCTGGGAGGGGTAGCGTGCATGATCCTGCATCATCTGCCCCACGATTTCCCTGATGGCGGGCGTATCCCTCACCCGGTCGGTCACCCAGGCGGCAGTCATTCGTTCCGGCACAGCTATGCCGGAAAGGGACAGTTTGTCCAGCAATCCGGGCGTTTCATAAATACGGGAGGCCACCCGCACGAACAAGTCCGGATCCTGGGAAAGCTCCGCCGGAAAAATCATTCCCTGGGAAGAGCCGGGCGGGACAATGCGCCCATACAGTTCCCCGTTGATAAAATTGGCCATGCGCCCGAAAAACAGCCCAACGGGAGCTACAATGGCCAGGCCGTCCAGAAGCGCCACCCACTTGACGCGGTGCTTCCACGCATAATAAAATGTGTACAGCCCCACTCCAATCATTCCCCCGTGGCTGGCCATGCCCCCTTCCCACACCCTCAGTACCATGAGCGGATCCGCCAGAAACTGGGACCAGCCGTGATTGGGAATCTGGTAAAAGAGCACATATCCCAGCCTTCCGCCGATGAGAACACCAAAAATAGCCACATAAGTAATAAAATCCGCCATTCTATCCTGAGGGACAGGATACAGCTTCCGGCGGGAAAGCCAGGAAAGCAGATAATACCCGCCGATGAAGCCCATTAAATAGGCCAGGCCATACCAGCGCAGGGCAATTGAGTCCGTTATCTGCCAGATGACAGGGTCCAGATCATGTACGTAAACGGTCGGATTCATGAGCGTTTCTTTCAGAGCAGGTAATGGGTAAGGGCTTCCACGGCCTCCTGGTCCAGGGAACGGGCCAGAGCCACCGTCAATTCCACTGCGGCGCGGTAGTCCCGCAGATCCAGCACGCCGTTATGGGCATGAATGTACCGGGTGGGAATTCCCAGCACAATAGTGGGAACTCCCTTTCCGGAGAGATGCAGGGCTGCCGCGTCCGTTCCGCCGGAACGGCGCACCGTCAACTGGAATGGGATGCCCGCATCCAAAGCCGTTTTTTCGGCCAGGGCGGCCAGCCGGGGATTGGTGATGGCCGTGGGGTCAAACAGCCTGATTTGCACGCCTCCACCCAAGGCCCCTTGGGAATCCGTCACGGCAAACCCGGGGGTGTCGTCTGCCGGCGGCCCTTCCAGAACAATCACGCAATCCGGTTGCATGGCGACGCCGGCCGTCCTGGCGCCCCGCGTGCCTACCTCCTCCTGAACCGTCGCGGCGGCAATCAGGGTGTTGGGATGCCCTTCCCGGCATAATTTCTTGAATGCCTCTATCATCACAGAAAGACCGGCGCGGTTGTCAAAGGCTTTCCCCATGACCCGGAACGGATTTTCCAACGGGGAGAATTTCACGTCCGGCACCACGGGATCCCCCAGGTGAATACCGAATTCATTCTTCACCTGTTCCGCGCTTTCAGCGCCCACGTCCACAAACAGGGCTTCCATGCTCATGACGCTGTTGCGCTGGCCTTCCGGCAGAAAATGGGGA
>ERZ779705.2089-NODE-2089-length-11378-cov-1.716241_pt1 | contig 11378 bp, 8 predicted proteins | sample MGYA00511385_ERZ779705 | MGnify/ENA primary metagenome ERZ779705 (study PRJEB29588, sample SAMEA2145301) | human gut metagenome | biome: human gut; feature: human-associated habitat; material: faeces | place: Denmark | collected 2008/2010 ... | reverse complement strand
ATTTTTTACAGTGTACAATAAATGCCGTAATTTGTCAAGCTTCTTCAGCAGTCGAGCCTGTCTGGGGACATTATCTCCAGCTCGCCAAGCACACTACCCCAGTTTCTCAGCGGCATAGTCCACTTTTTTGCTATTCTCGTGGGTCGCCAGATACAGTTACATCTCTAAGGGATTTTTTATGTTACTCCCAATCCGCACGAACTTCTGCAAGCTTTTCCTGCAGTGTTTTTTCCAGAGCAGAAAAAGCCGGGATGAAGCTGTCACGCACCAGAAGAATCATTTCATCGATATCATCTTCATTGCAGAGATGCACTGAAACATTTCGCTTTTTCAGCATAAGCAGCCAAACCGCAGAATCATTCAAAAAACCAAGCTTATAGCCAAGCTGCAGGATTTCCCTTGGAGAACCTGTTTCTGCACCAGCTGCACCATGTAGTTTCAAAATCTCCTGCAATGCCTTCCATGCCAGTTCCAATGTAAGATTGAACTGCCAGATGATCCCTGTTCTGTAAATCTCATTTTCTTTCGCAAACTCAAAATTGGCATGCCAAAGCACATCGAGGCAACTGGAAAAGTTATCAAGCTTTTTCATAGATTATAACACCACTCCTTCCTACTTTCTCTTTCAAACAGCTGCACAGAGATTGAAAACGCAGCTGCTTACGGAGTGAACTGCTCCTCAACCAACGCCTTGTTGTCTGCATTCAGGATTCTGATTGCTCTTTCTACGTCCGCATCAGACAGCGTGCGTTTCCAGCTGCTGTATCTGTCCTCATCGATCGTTTTGACTCTCGTAACCACCAAAAACTGCGACAGCCACTTCCAACGATAAAAGTCGTCATCATCCAAGATGCAGAAGGTATCAACATCAGGCTTGTCTGCAAGCCAGTTTCTGATCTCACTTGGGCGGCTGTCAGGTCCTGAGCGTCTTGTGAGATCCGTTCGTCCGGATACTTTCAGACCATACTTTTCAAAGTATTCATAGAGTCTCAGAACATCCTCGTTCTCCGTCTGGAATCCATTCTCTACAAACTTCCAGTAGTTCACTCTCCAGGAAGAGGTCAGGATGATCTGTGCATCTGTTGCATCAATGATTCTCTTTAACCGTGCAAAACATTCATCCTGAAATGCAGCTTTATAGCTTTCCTCTTTCAGAACACCGTCTATATCTAAAAACAGTACTTTCATTTGAATTCCTCCATTCCTTGTTACCATTTGATCGTTTCGATATGGCTTTTGCTTCTTCCTGTCACCTCCAAAAATTTTAATCTCACATTCTTTGGGAAGGCGTTTTGAAATCGATTCGCTTTGCCGTAATTTCCCTGACAACTCCGTCCAGCAGACCGAAACCGCAGTCCAGACTGAAAACAACACTTTCCCGATACACTGTAATGCTTTTGATATAATCTCTGATGAATGTACGGAACCGGAAGGGTTCTTCCTGCAGTGCGAAGAAAGAATCGATCAATCCACAGAAGTCTGCATACCCGACAGCCTCTAATTCCTGCAAATTATTCCGACTGCTTTCAAAAGCGATTCTCTGGGATTCCAGTGTATTGATCTGCTCACAGATTTCAATCGTTTTCTCTTTACTGCTTTGTAGCTGAATGTATTCCAGATTGAGTTTGTCCAGCTGTTCGTCCAGTGCTTTTCTCCATGCAGGAAGTTTTCGGTTATGCCTGCTGATGCACTGATTCAGATGCCGGATCTGCTTTTTCATCGATACCTCGCAAAACAACTCCTGCTCCAAAAGTGCTATCACGTAGTGATCCAGTTTTTCACTGTCTATCTCTTTGAAGTTACAGCAGTCGCTTCGGTGTGCTGTACAGCAGTAGGTATGAAAATGGTATTTGCCGTACCGCTTTCCTCCGCTCATCTTCTTACCGCATTCTCCACACCGAACCATGCCGGAGCAGAGGTAGAAGTGTTTTGCACCCAATTTTCCTACGGCAGAAGCAGATTTTCTTCTTTCCGCAGCCTTTTGAAAGGTTTCCTGTGAGATGATCGCAGGACAGCCATTGGCGATTCTTATAATTTCTTCTTCCGGCTTATGGCGGTGACTGTTTCGCCGATGGTTGTAATCCTTTGCAGAAGAACGATTGTAAACATAGATTCCGGTGTATTTGAGATTGTTCAGTATCTCATAAAAAGCTGCATGATTTGGAGCAAATGGATTGCCCTTCTTTGTAACGTATCCGGCAGCATTGAGGCGTTCTGCAATGTCACGATTGCCGTATCCATTGATATACATATCGTAGATGATCCTTACAGCTTCGGCTTCCCGTTCGTTGATGATCAGTTTCTTATCCGGACCAACATCGTATCCCAATGGCGGTGAGCCTCCGGTATGCTTACAGTGAAAAGCATTTTCCTTTAGTCCTTTCATCACTTCACGTGCGATGTTGGAAGAGTAGTATTCACCAATGGACTCCAACATGGCTTCTAAAATGATGGATTCCGGAGAATCGTCAAGCCGTTCCAGGACACTACAAAGGCGAACACCGTTATGTTTCAGCTTATTTTTGTACACTGCCGAATCGTATCTATTACGACTGAAACGATCTAGTTTATGCACTAAAACGATGTCAAACAATCCTTTTTCGCTGTCTGTGATCATACGCTGAAAGCTTGGTCTGCGGTCATTGGTGGCTGAGTATGCTTCATCTATATAAGTCTCTACGATTTTCCACTTGTTATGATCACAGAATTCCTTCATTGCTCTGATCTGTGCATCGATGGACTCGGTTCTCTGATGATCCGAGGAAAATCTGGCGTAGAGAGCAACTCGTTTGATCTCAATCATATTCATTCTCCTTCTGCTGCAGCATTGTTATTTTATCACGTTTCCTACGAAAATGCTACTATTTTTGGAGATTTGAGAAGAAAATCTTCGCTTCTCACAAATCGATGCGAGAACCAAGGCAAAAAACTACAGCTTTTACAAATCAAACTTGTTCCCGATGAAAAATTGACAGTCCCAAACGTCACCACTATCTGATTTCGCATATTTTCAGAGCAACGTCAAGCATCCGCATCAATCTTTTTCAGCAGAAGAAAAACACCCTCTATGACTCCATTTTACCGAAACTTTATCAGAATCGATTGGCTGCCACAAAAGGTGCTGTTTTTGCTTTTTCTCGTTTTTCTTATATTCCATAACTATTATATTTATATTATTTTATATATGATATAAGATGATATTAAAATATATAAATATATAGATGATTGCCCTCTTATGAGGGCTGTCAGCAGAGGAGCGTTAGCGAGTGTATGCTGGCATTGCTCGATGCAATCGGGCTGCACGGTAGTGCGTAGTTATATAGTAGGTGAACAGATCATTTCATCTGAAATTGCACCAGCAAAAAAGTATATTTTACTCCACAAGATTATCCGCCCAGAGTTCACACTGTGTCATAACGGCTTCAATTGCTTCTGGCTGATCGTCTGGTGGATATTTATGCGTTTTCAAAAGCTTCTTTATCATCATACGCATTCTTGCTCTTGCGGAATCTTTCTTCTGCCAGTCAATGGTTTTGTTTTTACGCAATGTTTCCGTCAGTTCTTTTGTAATCGCAATTAGTTCTTCATTCTTGTAAAAGTCCTTGATTGCTTGAGGTTTGGTTAACGCATCATAAAACGCCAGCTCGTCGGCAGTAAGTCCTAATGATTTTCCTTCTTCGCCAGCTTCTTTTATCTGTTTTGCGAGCTTCATCATTTCTTCGATAACTTCTTCATTTGTCAGCATTCCATTTAGGTACTGATTCATTGCTCGCTGCATGATTTCAGAAAATCTCTCAGACTTTACAACATTGGTACGCTTATAGACGACAATCTGCTCTGCAATTAATTTCTTTAGAAGTTCTACAGCAAGATTCTTCTCTTTCATATTTGCAACTTCTTGCAAGAATTTTGAGTCGAACAAAGAAATTTCCTTACCAATATCGGAAAACAGATTGATGACACCATCACTTTTAATGCTTTGCTTTAACAGTTCATTGATACGGGCATTCATCTCTCCAAGAGAAAGTTTCTTACCAGTTCCTTTATTCTCTAAGCGAAGCACAAGCACTCTAACCGATTCGAAAAAAGCAGCTTCTATACGAAGAGATTCTTCTACCATAGAAGAACAGAGTGACAATGCCTGATGCAGCATTAACGATTCTTTCAGATACTCCTTCTTGTCCTCTTCTTTTGCAGGAGAGATGATGAAATTAACTGCACCAGTGATTGTTTTTGCACGCTCCAGATCTGTTCCAGTCATAAATTTTGTGTAATCGTATTGGAAAAAGAAATCTCGGCAAATCGAAATCTTTTCTAGAAACTTTGGATAAGCCACTTTGGCAACATCAGTGTCGCCATACTTGTCCTTATCTCTTGCTGTATAGTCGTTCATTGCCTGTTTTAATGCACTTGCAATGCCGACGTAGTCCACAACAAGACCGCCTTCTTTATCCTCAAAAACACGGTTTACTCTTGCAATTGCCTGCATCAAATTGTGTCCGGACATCGGCTTATACACATACATTGTTGCAAGAGAAGGCACATCAAATCCTGTCAGCCACATATCGACTACAATTGCGATTTTCAAAGGACTCTCGTTATCTTTAAACTGCTTTGCAAGTTCGTCTTTATGGCGTTTATTCCCGATAATCTTATTCCATTCTTCCGGGTCTTTGTTAGATGAAGTCATCACAACTGCAACCTTTTCTGTCCAATCCGGATGAATTTCGAGAATTTTATGATGAATCTTTAAGGCAATCCCTCTGGAATAAGCAACAATCATTGCTTTTCCAGTCAGCAGGTTTGCTCTGTTGTTTTCGTAGTGGTCAAGAATGTCTGTCACAAGAGAATTGATGGTCTGGTCATTACCGAGAATCGCTTCCATTTTGCCGAGCTGATGTTTTGACTGTTCAATCACACCCGCATCTGCATTTTCCGCCATTCGATCATACTCTTGGTCGATCAGTTTCAAGGTTTGCTCGTCTAACTTCAATTTCAGCACTCTTGATTCATAGTAAACCGGACGTGTTGCACCATCTTCCACTGCCTGCGTCATATCATAAATATCGATATAGTCGCCGAAAACTTCTCGAGTAGATTTATCCTTTGTAGAGATAGGCGTACCAGTAAAACCGATGTATGTAGCATTTGGCAAACTGTTTCGGATCACTCTGGCTGCACCAATTTTGATTTTACCAGACTTTTCGTCCACTTTCTCCGTAAGCCCATATTGCCCTCTATGTGCTTCATCTGCCATGACAACAATGTTCCTTCGATCTGACAAGCATTCAAAGGATTCTTCAAACTTTTGCATGGTGGTGAAGATAATCCCATTTGCTTTTCTACCTTCTAACAAAGACCGAAGATGTTCTCTTGACTCTGCATGAACTGGCTTTTGTCTAAGAAAATCGCTGCACTTTGCAAATTGTAGATACAGCTGGTCATCTAAATCATTTCTATCTGTTAAAACAACAATAGTCGGACTATTCAATGCAGATTGCAGGAGATGAGCATAAAAGACCATAGATAGTGATTTTCCGCTGCCTTGGGTATGCCAGAAAACACCGCCCTTACCGTCCGTAACAGTAGCCATCTTTGTGGACTCAACAGCCTTGCGGACAGCGAAATACTGATGATAGCCTGCGAGTATCTTATAGCTTGTCAGTCCCTCATTGGAGAACAGGATAAAGTTTTTCAGAATGTCCAAAAGTCGCTTCTTCTGGAACATTCCTTCAAAGAAAGTATCGAACTGTGCAATTTGTGTATTTTCATAACTTCCATCAACGGTTTTCCATTTCATAAAACGAGTTTCATCACTGGTAATCGTTCCGGCTTTACTCGTCAGTTGGTCAGAAATCACACAAATCTGATTATAGTAGAACATGGATGGAATTTCGTGCATATAGTTACGAATCTGCGTGTAGCCTTCGCTTGCATCGGTATTTTCTCTGGAAGGGGATTTCAATTCAATTAACACCAATGGCAATCCGTTGATGAAAAGCAGGATGTCCGGTCTGCGGTTACTATTTTCAATGAATGTCCATTGATTGGCACAAATAAAAGAATTGTTTTCGATGTTCTCCCAATCAATCAGATAGATTAAAGCAGAGCGTTCCTCGCCATTTTCGGTATATCTTGCAGAAATGCCATTTTGCAAGTAGTCCGTAAATACAGCATTTTTCTGCACAAGAGTTCCGTTCTCAAAATTTCTGAGGGTAAGAAGGGCGTTTTGGATTGCATCATACGGTTTTCCCTTGTTAATTCGAAAAACGCTTTCTTCCAACACGGTATCATAGAGCGGAGACTTTACGTTGTGGTCAATGTCATAGCCGCACACGCATTCGTAACCAAGATTATTCTCAAAAAGTTCTATTAGAGCATTTTCATAATCAGATTCGGTATAGCTCATTTTATATGCCTCCTACAATAGAATTTAGCCTATTCTGTAATATTTTATACCCACAGACCTTATCATTTTAATAATACATTCCTTTGTATTCTCATCATATGGGTGAAAGTTCCATTGAACATTAGGATAACTGTTATTCAAAATATTAAAATATGGAAAATCAATAGCACATGAATGACCGATAACAAATATTTCTTCAATGTTTACTCCAGCAATAAATTCTTTTAAATCATCTATTTGATACTTTTTTTCAAATGATCTCACTTTTTGTGCCAAATTTGTATAGGCTGTATATGTATAGTAGTCAATCGAGTCGTTTTCAGCTTCTCTTTCAATGTACTCTTCAAAATCAAGATTAGCATAAGGACCAGTGCCTTTTCCTCTAACATCATAATAATACTTTTCAGGATTATATTCTCCTTCAGGATAACCTAATATTAAATTGTCTTTTCCAACCTCTCCATGTATATGCAACACTTTTTTTGGATGAATATGATATAATATTTCAAGCGTATGTGTATAATTGAAATTTATAAATAAATCATCAGGCATAAACAGATCACAATACTTAGAACGGGGACTAGTCGTATTTATTGCAGTTTCAGCTTGTTTGGCAAAAGCATATAATTCTTCAGTGAGATTGGCATTTAAATCTACTTGTGTAATAATTGCATCTCTGTCACTTTCGTGATCTGATAAATAGTCAGGTTCATAACCTTCAAAAATTTCTTCTAACGAATTAAAATCTGGTGTTCCCAAACAATTTTCAAAGTCCGACCAGATGTCTGCTTTTTCAGTTTGATATAAAGCCCAGAAATTTTCATTCTGCTCAAATGATTCTGCTATATTTTTGAAATCCAAATCAAATCTAGTTGGTAATTCATGAGATAAATCAAATCCATTTCCTATAACAAACAATCTACTCATCTATTTACTCCTATAAATGAAAATTTACGACCATTAGCAGCTTAAATCTTGACTTCTGAAACGTCAATTTCACCATTCATAAGTTTTGGTAAGAGCACATCACGAAGTTTGGAGAGGCGATTGCTTTCTACATATGTGTTGTAGATCATATCAAACAACGGCTTTGACATCTTCTCAAATTCTTCAATTGCATCTGTACTGCAAGAAAATTGTAGCCTTTTCAAGTCAGAAACAGTGACATGACCTAATCCTGTTGTTTGTTTGTTACTTGCAATGTGCGTGAATTTAGGCTTTAAATATTTTAACAAGAAATAAGTGAAAGCTGAAGCATTATATTTTGATACCACTCGAAATGTATGTTGATTAAGAATGGCTTTTCCTCTATACCATAAAAATGTATCTATTGATGTTTCTGGATTTCCAGACCATGAGAAAAGAATAGCCTTATTGTCAAAGTAATATTTTTCATCTTTTTCAATACAACAATATTGCGTTGAATCGGTTATTCCGTTCTTTAATTCAGCTATTTTTATAATGGGAATCCCTTCTGTGCTATACTCATTTTTCTTGAATGCTGCACCATTGATATACTCGGCAAGGTCGTAGACTGATTTTTCGGTCCATTCCTCAGGTTTAACGCCACCAAATGGCTCGAAATCCACAAACCAAGACTTAAAAATCGCCTGAGCCTGCGATTCTAAATTTTCATTTATTTTCATATTAAGCGAGATTTTATCATATATTACCTTCCAAATCTCCCCGATTATATTTTGGATTTCGTTTGGAAATATGGGAATAGAAACATTTCTTAGTTGCTGTATTCCTATACTTGGTCTTGTGGAACCAGTTATTTTACCATTAACGTGTCCCCAAAATTCATACGATTCAACCACTGCTCTAAGATACCATGGATTGATATTAGGCTTGGGATTGATAATTGATAATGCGGGACTAATTGCATAGCGGTGTTTACTTCTGTCTGGAAAGGATACAATTTTGCCGATTGTATTTCCCATTTTCGCGTAACCAATTGTCTTGTCATCGATGATATAACTTTTTTCGTGATCTTCAATTACTGAAACATCGACGTGTCGCACCTTATCAAAAGCCGCTGTGCCAAAATAATCTATATCTCCAATGCCCAAAAACGGGTATCCGTCTGCCACTTCTTCTGGTGCTCTATGACTTGGATGCGGATCAATAACATCTGCGTATTCTCCAAGTGATGCATAGAACACTTTTTCATTATCAGATTTCATAACCAATCGCCCCCAGCTTCTTTCTAATCTCATCTTCGAGTTCATGGGACTTGGCGAACATATCCGACAGCTCCGAGGTCAAACGCGTCATTTTCTCCTCAAACGGTTCTCCATCATCTTCCTGTTCTTCAATACCAACATACCGACCCGGCGTTAAAATATAATCCTGTTTTGCAATTCCTTCTGTTGAAGCAACAGCACAAAAGCCCTTCACTTCTTCCAATTCACCATTCTGAAAAGCAGTAAAAGTATTCGCAAGCTTTGCAATATCCTCATCTGAAAAATCTCGATGCTTTCTGTCCACCATAAATCCCATTTTACGGGCATCAATGAAAAGTGTTTTCCCTTTTTGCTTTTTATTTTTGGAAATAAACCAGAGTGTAACAGGAATCGTTACAGAATAGAAAAGCTGTGTCGGCATTGCAACAATGCCCTCAATTAAATCATCTTCAATGATTCGCTTTCTGATTTCACCTTCACCGCTTGACTGCGTACTCAATGCACCATTTGCAAGTACAAGCCCGATTTTTCCATTTGGTGCAAGGTGATGAATCATATGCTGAATCCAGGCATAGTTCGCGTTATTTGCAGGCGGTACACCATATTTCCAGCGGACATCTTCCGTTAAGCGTTCCTGTCCCCACGGATGATAGTTGAATGGAGGATTTGCCAGAATGAAATCCGCCTTCAAGGTTTTATGCAGATCATTGCTGAATGTGTCCGCTTGATGTGGTCCAAAATCAGCTTCAATGCCACGAATCGCCATGTTCATTTTTGCCATTTTCCAGGTATCTGCATTTGCTTCCTGACCATATACCGAGATATTGTTTCGATTGCCACTATGTGCCTGTATGAACTTTGCACTCTGTACAAACATGCCACCACTTCCACAAGCCGGATCATAGACACGACAGTTTTCAAACGGCTTCAAAATCTCAACAAGCGTTTTTACTACACTTGACGGTGTATAAAATTCGCCGCCTTTTTGACCTTCCTTTTCTGCAAACATTGCAATGCAGTACTCATAAGTCCGACCAAACAAATCCTCATCTTGTCCAGTTTCGCTCATGTCAATGTTGTTTGTAAAAATATCTACAACATCACCAAGGACACGTTTGTCCAGATCAGGGCTTGCGTAGTTTTTGGGCAGAACATCTTTGAGAGACTTGTTTTCCTCCTCAATTGCCCGCATAGCGTCGTCAATTACGGTACCAATTTCAGGCGTGTGAGCTGCCTCTGCAATCTTGTTCCATCTCGCATCTTCTGGAACAAAGAAGATGTTATCCATTGTATAGGCATCTTTATCATCTTCGAATCCATCGCCTTCATCAACCAACTCCTGATATTTCTTATCAAAAGCACAGGATATGTACCGAAGGAAAATCAATCCAACAATAACCTTTCGATATTCTGCCGCAGGAATGTGTCCCCATAACACACAAGCAGCATCCCATATTTGTTTTTCAAATCCAATGTTAGCATTTGTTTTTTCTGCCATTATTGACCTTCCAATCTGTTTTCATATATTTATCTGTAACTTTCTTGCTACAATGTTTTATTCAAAAGTTATTATACCACAATATGTCGAAAAATTCAAGTGATGTGCGTACGTTTTTGTCAAAAAAATCAACTACTTTGAGATAGCCTATTTTATTTCAATCCGGCACACCTGTCCCACACCAATCACCATCCCATCCACAAACTTCATCACTCGCTTCTCCGCATCATAGAACCGGAAATTTCCGGTATAGGTCATATATCTGCCGCCATCCTTTTTGGCATCCGGCTGAAAGTATGTTACTGTTACCAGCGGACGTTCTTCCTCATGCTCCAGCAGTTTCTGAAATGCCTGATTCAATGCATCGATAGCATCTTCCGACAGTTCTTCTCTGCCATCGGTCGATCTGGCAGCTTCTCCGATCTCCTCGTCATAACCAACCAGTGCCGCAAACGGAGCAAACTGTGCCGCACGGCTTTCCAAGGACATGGGCGTATGATGCTTTAGCTGATAGCGTTTATGATTCCGGATGTCCTCATAGTTTCTCATGCCTTATGCCCTCCAACCTGTTCATTTCGTTCTATGGTCGTTGCACCTTCCCGAAAATTCATGCCTTTCAAGATTGCATTTTTTCCATAGCGATCCTTGATACTCAGGATCGCTTCCTGCAACTGGTGCTCTTTCTTTAAGGACTCTTGTTCCTGTTTTCGCTTTTGTTCCTGTGCCTCCACATCATCAAACAGGCTGTACTGCATCACTTCTTCCTGTACTTCGCCCTCTGGAATCACATGATTTGCCGTGATACTCATTCTCCGCACCTGCAATTCCGGATCAACGATCTGGTCGTAGAGTGAAAGTACTTTTTCCATGATGCGTTTGGTAGAGGAAGTCTGCTTTCCGAGGTTCACCGAACCGTGTGCAGCTTTGGGGATTTTCTTGCCGTAGCGGTCTTTTTTCAGTTCACCCCGGTATGTTTCCGGGATTCCGGTGTGATCGTACCCTACCATCAAAACGATCTGATCTGCAACCATTTTCTTTCGCACCAGATCTAACACCAGCAGCTCGGTCATTTCCCGAACGATCAACCGTCCCTTTTCAAAGTCGTAGGGGCAAGGAAGCACCTGTCCCTGACTGATGCTATGCCCTTTGGGCTGATAGCTTTTAATTGCCTGCATGGTACAAGGTTCATACCCCCAGGCATGGTCGATCAGCAGTTCTGCAGCCACGCCAAACATCCGGAACAGCAGGTCTTCTCCATGCTCTGAAAAGCGTGCCAGATCACCCA
>ERZ779705.2080-NODE-2080-length-11438-cov-2.187209_pt1 | contig 11438 bp, 7 predicted proteins | sample MGYA00511385_ERZ779705 | MGnify/ENA primary metagenome ERZ779705 (study PRJEB29588, sample SAMEA2145301) | human gut metagenome | biome: human gut; feature: human-associated habitat; material: faeces | place: Denmark | collected 2008/2010 ... | reverse complement strand
AGCTTTTGCCCCCAACACACCTACATCCAAATGAAAGCCGGCTGCTTCCACCTGTTTTGCCAGATTCCGGGCTACTTTTCTCTTCAACTCTTCGGGAACAATGCCCCATTGCAAAGGAACGCTTTGTTCCGTCTGAACGCCGCTACCATAAATGCCCGTTTCTCTATTCAGAAACTTGTCATTAATCGCGTTCTTTATCTTATTGGCAAGAGCAGAATAATATTTATAGTCTTCCGTTTTATTAAACATCTTTGCAGCATCGGCAAGTATCTTAGTATCTACATAGAAATAGACAGAAGAGGTTAGTTCTTTCGAAGAATGTGACTTTACGGGTACCCAGTCGCCTCTTCCCCATGAAGTTAATCCGGTCGGGCTGGTACGATCCACATAGTCTACATATCGCTTTATATTCTCATAGCAGTCCGCCAACAGTTTATTATCACCATAAAACATATAAATATTCCATGGAATGATGGCGATAGTACTTGTCCAATCCAAACCATTATCTGTGCCATATCCCCAGCCTCCTGTTGGGATAATATCGGGAAGTACGCCATTAGGCTGTTGCTCGTCTCTATGGTCGGCAAGCCATTTCTCATAAACGGTGATGCCGTCATAATTGTACAATGCCGTTTCAATAGCGAAATGACCGTCACCTGTCCATCCATTCTTTTCACGTTGGGGACAATCGGTAGGATAGCCCATCAAGTTAGATAAATAGGCATTATTCGTAGCCCACCAAAGGCGATTGATAAGAGCATTCGAAGTATGAATCTCTCCTTTCTGCGGAACATCACTATGCACAAAATAAGCAGTCAGGCTATTCTCATTCAATACAACAGGTTTAGTGCTTGTCACTTCCACGTATCTGAAACCTTTATAATTGAATCGTGCCATAAATTCATCCTCTCCCTTTCCACTCAAAACGAGGATGTCCGTTTGAAAAGGATCGGAATCATCTACCGGGCGATGATACACATCAATATTCGACGTATTCACTCTTCCGTTGTCATACAACCGTTCGCCATGTTTCAGCTTCAGCACAGTTCCTTCTTCTCCGGCCACTTTGATGCGGGTGACTCCTGCCATATTGCGGGCAAAATCGAATACATACGTCGTGTCGTTGAGCTTCTTCCACGTCTTTACGGGTATCGTTTCTACTGCACGGATCGGCTGCACTTGCTGGGACACTACATTCTGTGAAGGAACAGCCCTATATCCTACTCCATTCCATTTGGAATCATCAAAGTTGACGGTATTCCAGCCTTTCTGTTCCAGACGGGCGTCGTAATGTTCGGCTGTATAAATGCTATTGAATATCAATGCTCCTGATGACGTTTTCCAGTCTCGCTCCGTAGAAACAACCTCAACGGCACCATCTTCATAAGTAATCCGCACATCCATACAGAAAGCAGGCCGATTGCGCCATGGTGCACGATGGAAGTCCCACACAGCCATTGACTGATGATTATACCATCCATTGCCCAGCAACACACCAATCGCATTTTTCCCTTTTTGTATTTGGGAAGTAACATCATAAGTGATGTAGAAGTTACGCCGGTCAAACCGGGTATATAGCGGATCCAAGCGATGGTTTCCAATCTTCTCACCATTCATATACAGTTCATACAAGCCTGCCACGGCAATATATGCTCTTGCCGACCGGACCTTCTTCTTTGCATCAAACACTTTCCGGAAATAGGGAGCCGGACGGTAATTAATATCTCTGTTATCTCCAATCCAAGCCCCTTGCCAGTGCTCCATCCCCATCATGCCCGTCTCGAAACTATTAATATCCGAAGAAGATTTAACTCCATCCTTATCCCAAACATTTACTCTCCAATAATACTTGGTAAAAGGACGAAGTTCCTGTCCGGAATAAGTAATCAGAATCTGTTCGGAGTCTTTTTTACCCGAATCCCAGGCGTTTCCTTTTCCTGCGACCAATTCAAGAGAGTCTTTGTCTACGATGACTTGATAAGCCGTCTGCCGTGCCCCTTTCCGAGTATCATTCAACATCCATGAAAGCCGGGGAGCAGGATTATCTATTCCCAAAGGATTCACCAAATAATCACAAACCAAATTCACTGGTTTGCAGCTGCCTGATTCTTGCGAAAATGCTGCTTGCAGCATCAAAAATAGTAGTCCTGGTAATAATGTCAATCGTTTCATTTTATCAAAAAATTAGTCTGTATTTTCTTTCAGTCGGATGTAATATCGTATCGTGGGCTAAATTACGAGAAATTGCATACTCAATTATGAATATAAAGTGGTCGGTTAGCAGATAAATACTTTATCGGATTAGTTACTTCATCGAGCTATCTTCAACTCCTGAACAAGATTGCCCGCCTTACCATATTTCTCCATAATAAAGAGCATATACCGCACATCTACTCCGATGCAACGCTGCAAGTCAGGTTCAAATACGATGTCACTGCTCATTGCTTCCCAGTTGCCATCGAAAGCCAGCCCAAGCAATTCTCCTTTGGCATTGAACATGGCACTGCCGGAATTACCGCCTGTAATATCATTATTAGAAATAAAGCAAACATTCATGTCTCCCTGTGCATTGGCATATCTTCCGAAATCACCGGAAGAAAGCAAACTCAACAACTCGGGCTGAACGGCAAAGTCAATATCACCTGCATGTTCTTTCACCTTCTCAAAGATGCCTTTCACGGTGGTATAATAATCGTAAGTGGCCCCATCAAAAGGAGTATATCCCCCAACCGTTCCGAAACTAAGCCGCATAGTGGAATTGGCATCCGGATAGAAATTCCGATCGGCATACATACGGCGCATGGCAGCGTTGAACAAACGTTCCCCTTGCTCTATCTGCTCGGAAGCTTCGGAAATACTCTGATTCATCTCATAATACTTCACGATCAGGTCCAGACTCAAGGAAACAGCCGGGTCCTCTATCAGATTATACGTAGTATCCCGTTCCAGGAAACGTTTTAGGCCCTTAGGAGACGTTATATTGGACGTTGCATACAAAGAGTCTACATAAGCCTGAATATTCCCATTATAGAGCGTATCTATCTTTTCATACATAGCAGGCAGATACTTCTTATCCACTTTCAACTGATACTCTTTGAGCATGGCAGCAAAAACCTCCTTATCAATGGAAAGATCAAGATTATCATACTTCTCCAATAACTTCTTCATGCGGGTAATCACCAGCTTCTCCTCGGCCTCAAAGTCGAAATTGAGAATTTCAAGAGCAAGCTGCACCAATTCGGGACCATTGATAAACGATTCACCGAAATAAGCCAACGCACGATTTGTTTCCCGACGATTACTATAACTCAACTCCAGAGAAGAGAATAAACGAATCAGTTTCTCTCTTTCTTCCGGATGAGACTGAATCCAGTCGCGAAGTGCTGCTTCAGCCGCCCGTTTCTTTTCCAATACCTTCAGATGCTTGATGGCCTTGTTTGTCCCGATACTATTTTTCCAATAATTGGAGCTTTCATCGTATTTTGAAGCATACTTGATACGAATATCCGGACGACGATCCATCTCCCGTTTCCAAACTGCTTGTTTTACTCCCCGCACATCAATCATTGCCTGGTTGATTCCATTCATCATCTCTTCGATACCATACGAAGAAAGATAACGTTCCGTACTTCCCGGATAACCAAGCGTCATGCAGAAAGAACCTTCCTTGTATCCATCCAAAGAGATAGGCGCCACATATTCAGGGTGATAAGGGACGTTGTCAGGAGAATAATCAGCCGGACCATTCTTGGTGTTTGCATAGATACGAAATACGCAGAAATCGCCCGTATGGCGCGGCCACATCCAATTGTCCGTATCCCATCCGAACTTCCCGACAGAAGAAGGAGGTGCAAAGACTAAACGAACATCGTTATAATCACGATAAACGGAAAGCCAGAATTCATTACCTGCATAATAAGCATCGACAATACCGGTCAGCGTAGAATCTTTTTCGGAAACTTCCAGACCGATTACATTCATGATCGAATCAACAGCTACACGGCGTTCTGTTTCCGTTTTAGCATGACGGGCGGCAGATAATACCCGTTTGGTTACGTCTTCCGTACGAAGCAGAAAACGGACATACAACTCCGGATTCGGCAGCTCTTCGTCAAGGCTACGTGCAAAAAAGCCATCTTTCAGATAATCATGTTCCACAGAAGAGTGTTGCTGGATACTGCTGAAACCACAATGATGATTAGTAAACACCAGACCGTCTTCGGAAACCACCACTCCTGAACAGAAGCCTCCAAAACTGACAACAGCATCTGCCAGACATGGTTTCTTCGGATCATATATTTTATTCACAGGCATCTGCAAACCAAGTTCTTTCATTACCCGGTCTGACTGTTTGTTTTTGCGTAGGTTTCCCAGCAGCCACATTCCCTCATCGGCAAATACATTTGACAGACAGAGGGAAAAGACTATCAAAACAGTTAGTCTGAATTTCATATTACTATTTTTAGATTCATTATTCGGTAATCAGCCTCAACTTCTTCGCTCCTACACGGGCTTTCAGCCATTCGCTGATTTTCTGTTTCTCGGCAACAGACGGATGTCTGTCGAATTTCAAAACAGCCAATGTTACCGTATCGGTCTTCATCGAGTCAACCCGCACTTCGAGCGAATGAGCGATGGAGAGCGTAGTGATGGAAGGGTAAAGCACTTTCAGTTCGGGCACTAATGTACGACTCATTGCATCATACGTTCTGTATTGTTCCAACGTTGTCTCCAGTTGGGAAATCTTCACTGCCTGTTGCTGAAGTCGCTGCTCGCTGTTTTTGTAGAAGTCTTCCATGACCATGGCACGAATAGAAGTCACATCTACCGCTTCATTATTCATCCCCTGCAATACAACCAGCTTCGTATCTTCCAACTTATATTCTTTCATCTTGCTACGGGCAATAGAAATCGAAGCATCGGGCACTTCAGGACCAATCAAAACAACCCGCACTTCTTTATGCTCATAGCTGATCTTTTTATCAAGCACCTGTGTATTTTCAAAGCTCAACTGATCGCTAATAAAACGATTGGCTGCCGCCTCATAGAAGGTGCTTTTTATAATTCCAAATGTCAGATAAACCGCAGGGCACATGGTAAGCACCACAATCAAAACGATGTATTTACGTACGGTCTTCTCACGGGTTTTATCTACAAACTCTTTTCGTTGGAAATGCATCACACGAACTCCGAGGAAAGTGGCCAGACTGATAAAAACAGAATTGATGAAGTAAAGATAAAAAGCACCCAGGAAATAAATAAGATTACCGGAGGCCAGTCCGTAACCTGCCGTACAAAGCGGTGGCATCAATGCAGTAGCAATGGCAACGCCCGGAATCACATTTCCTTTTTCCTTGGTAGAGAGAGCCACCACGCCTGCCAAACCACCAAAAAGCGCGATGAATACATCATAAATAGTGGGCGATGTACGTGCCAGCAGCTCTGACTGTGAACCGGCAATAGGGGCAAGAAGGAAGAAGATAGTGGCCGTCGTCACACTGAAAGCGGTCGTTATGAGAAAGCTCTTTAAAGAGCGTTTCATTAATTCGAAATCGTTCAGTCCGACAGAGAGTCCTACTCCCATAATAGGCCCCATCAGCGGAGAAATCAACATGGCACCGATAATTACTGCGGTAGAGTTTACATTCAATCCGAGTGATGCCATAAAGATGGCAAAAATCAGGATCCATAAATTGGCACCTTTGAACTCTACACCCTTACGGATAGAATCCACGGTAGCCAGTTCGTTATCCTTGTCTTTTTTCAAGTCCAGATATTCTCCCAGAAAGGACTTGATAGCAAACTTATTACGTTCATCTGTCTTCATAGTTATTTCTTCTTTATAAAGCGATTAATAACAGGAATCTGACTCAATGGTAAATCCTTCTTGATAATATAAGCTATAAATAGCAATAAGAGTACGGTACGGAAAGCGAGACGGAGCACTATATTAGGGATAGGAACCTGCTCTCCAATAACGTAAAGTACCGCTGCCAGCAGAACATAAAGTCCGAGGCTTTTCAAATCATAACGAATCGGGTATTCTTTCTGCCCTATCCAGTAGGATAACAGCAAGATTACCGCATAGCCTGCAACAGAAGCCCATGCCGAAGCAAGATAGCCGTAAACCGGCACAAATAATATGTTCAATACAACAATAATGACACAGCCGATCACCGAGAAGTAAGCTCCCCAATAGGTTTTATCCGTCAGTTTATACCAAAAGGAAAGATTGAAATAAATCCCTTTACAGATTTCTGCAAGCATCACAATAGCTACCACTCCAAGACCTTCCCAGTAACCTTTTGCTACAAGATAACGCAGCAAATCGAGGTAGAACATTACAGCAAGGAAAGCCAACAATGAGAAGATAAGAAAATATTTCATCGCAGCCGCATACATTTTTCGGTTATCTCCTTCGCGGTCTTTACCAAATACAAACGGTTCGTAAGCGTAACGGAAAGCCTGTGTAAACATGGCCATCACCATCGCTATTTTGCTGGTTGCCGCATAAATACCCAATTGTACCAACCCTTCCTGTCGATCTTCAAAGAGAAACGGATAGATCATCTTGTCAACAGTCTGATTCAGAATACCTACCAAACCTAAGATTAATACCGGAAAAGAATATACTACCATTCGCTTCAGCAACACCCGGTCCAACTTATAAGCAAATCCTGTCAGTTCCGGGATAAAGAAGAACATTTGGACAACCGAAATAATCAGGTTGCTGATGAAGATATATCCCACCAGATAGTCCGGATCATAAAACCAAGAGATGGTTGCCGGACAATGTACATTCAGCCACGGACACACCAACAGGAAAAACAGATTCAAACCGATGCCGCCAATGATAGAGAGCAGTTTGATAGCTGCAAACTTGACAGGGCGTTTTTTATATCGCAAATAGGCAAAAGGAATGCATTGAAAAGAGTCTAAAGCTACCACAACAGCCATCATCGCTATAAATTCCGGATGATCGCCATAATCCAGCAAATTGGAAATCGGTTGCAGGAATAACAGACAAAGGAGAACGAAAATCAAAGATACGCCTCCTACTGACAATAGGGAGTTGGCATATACTTTCATCGGGTCTTCTCCCGATTTATTGGCGAAACGGAAGAATCCCGTTTCCATACCGAACGTAAGCAGTACGAGCATCAGGGCTGTAAACGCATACACGTTCGATACGACTCCGTAACCTCCGGTGGAAGCCGGTAATACAGCTGTATACAAGGGTACCAGCATGTAGTTAAGGAATCGTCCGACAATACTACTTAACCCATAAATCGCAGTATCTTTAGCTAATGATTTTAGTCCAGCCATGTTTTATTAGTGATTATCATTCAGATTGGTTCAACGTTTCTTCTTTTGTTTAAACAACCAATCCATAAATCCGGGATAATTGAAAGCCGGATTCCAGCTTCCATGATTACAACCGGGAAATTCAATATATTCCACATCTGCACCGGCAGCTTTCAGTGCTTTATATGCTTCGCGAGAACCTTTCACCGGAACTACATCATCCGCATCTCCATGAAAGATACGGAACTTCACATCTTTGGCAGCCGACAACCGGCTTGGATTGACTATACCGCAGATAGGAATTGCAGCAGCAAATATTTCCGGGTAGCGTATTACTAAATCATACGTTCCCATCGCTCCCATTGAAAGGCCGATAATATAAACCCGTTGCGTGTCCACTTCGGGCATCACCAGATAGGAATCAAGCAACTGTTTGAGTGTCTGCAATATAGGACTGATCTCCTGTCCTACCGGCATTTCAGCAGGTATAAAAGACTTCGGACGTTCCGTATAAGCCCAGTAACCGTCTGTCGGACACTGCGGAATCAGCACAAAAGCAGGATACTTTTCTTGATTGACCGGATTAAGAAACATCTGTCCGCCATGAGTCAATTGCTTCTCATTATCATTTCCCCGTTCGCCGGCTCCATGCAAGAACAGCACGAGGGGGTACTTCTCACCCGGTTTCACCGATTCGGGGTGAATCATCCGGTAAGGTAAGGAATCTCCTTTAGAAGAAACAAAAATATCCCTCCCATATTCCTGTTGAGCCGATAAAGACAAGCTCAAAAAGAGAAAAACAAGTAAAGTAGTCCATTGCTTCATCATCCAACTATGCTTTATAAAGTTCTTTTATACCGTTAATACCACTTGTCACATGACGCTTTATGTTAGTCATTAAACAGCGTTTTTTGACTGTTATAAAGACTTCTTCCCAAATGTTTATAGGCAAGTTCGGTCACCTCACGTCCACGGGGAGTACGCTTCATAAATCCTTCTTTTATCAGGAAAGGTTCGTAAACTTCCTCAATGGTTCCCGCATCTTCTCCCAAAGCCGTGGCAATGGTAGTGATACCTACCGGACCACCTTTAAATTTGTCTATAATGGTGCAAAGTATCTTGTTGTCTATCTCATCCAGGCCGTACTTATCAATATTCAGTGCTTCCAATGCAAACTGGGCGATCTCCGTATCGATAGAACCGGAGCCTTTCACCTGCGCAAAATCACGTACCCGACGGAGCAAGGCATTGGCAATACGGGGCGTTCCGCGGCTACGGGAAGCGATCTCCGATGCTGCACGTACCGAACAAGGCACATCCAGTATGGACGCAGAACGACGAATGATATTGCTCAAAATATCATCATCATAGTACTCCAAATGAAGATTAATACCGAAACGTGCACGAAGCGGGGCCGTCAGCAGACCGCTACGTGTGGTTGCACCAACCAGCGTGAAAGGATTCAAATCTATCTGGATGCTGCGTGCCGAAGGTCCCTTATCGATCATAATATCGATGCGGTAATCTTCCATCGCCGAATAAAGATATTCCTCCACCACAGGCGACAGCCGATGAATTTCATCAATAAAAAGCACGTCGTTCGGTTCGAGGCTGGTCAATACACCTGCCAGGTCACCCGGTTTATCAAGTACCGGACCGGAAGTTACTTTAAAGCCAACTCCTAATTCGTTAGCGATAATATTCGAAAGAGTTGTTTTTCCTAATCCGGGAGGGCCGTGCAACAGCACATGGTCGAGTGCTTCGCCACGCAAGCGTGCCGCCTTCACAAAAATGCGAAGGTTTTCCACCACCTTGTCCTGCCCGCTAAAGTCTTCAAAGCTTAACGGACGGAGTGCATTCTCGAAATCCCGTTCTTTTGAAGTAAGCTGATGTTCGCGTATGTTAAAATCTTCCTGTTCCATTTATTTCTTGAAAGTAGGAGACAAAGATAGAGATTTACATTCATTTTCAGTATAAGAAAGACGAAGATTTAGTTTATTTGAAACGTAATAACTACTTTTGCACTATCTATATACACGTTATCAACTATGGTTCTAAATTACATTTGGATAGGATTCTTTGTCGTCGCCTTTATCATCGCCCTTGTAAAAGTGATTTTTCTGGGAGATACGGAGATATTTACGGCTATCATGAACGCTACATTCGACTCTTCAAAGACAGCTTTCGAGATATCCCTGGGACTTACAGGCGTACTGGCTCTTTGGCTGGGTATCATGAAAATCGGAGAAAACAGTGGATTGATTAACGCACTGGCTCGCTTTCTTAGTCCGGTGCTTTGCCGACTGTTTCCGGATATTCCTAAAGGACATCCGGTGTTAGGGTCCATCTTCATGAATATGTCTGCCAATATGCTTGGCCTCGACAATGCAGCCACCCCATTAGGGCTGAAAGCGATGAAAGAGCTGCAGGAACTGAATCCGAAAAAGGACACTGCTTCCAATCCGATGATTATGTTTTTGGTGATTAATACATCTGGCCTTATCATCATTCCGATCAGTATCATGGTATATCGTGCACAAATGGGGGCTGCACAGCCTACAGATGTATTTATCCCTATTCTGCTAAGTACTTTCATTTCCACTTTAGTAGGAGTCATAGCAGTCAGCATCGCTCAAAAGATAAACTTAATCAATAAGCCTATTCTCATTTTAATGGGTGTTATCTGTCTTTTCTTTTCGGGATTGATTTATCTGTTTCTAAGCGTTTCACGAGAGGATATGGGTACTTATTCTACATTGATAGCGAATATTCTGCTGTTCAGTGTCATCATCCTGTTTATTTTGACGGGAGTCAGGAAAAAGATCAATGTATACGATTCATTTGTAGAGGGAGCTAAAGAAGGGTTTACGACGGCTGTGCGCATCATCCCTTATCTGGTTGCTTTTCTTGTAGGAATTGCAGTGTTCCGCACTTCGGGAGCAATGGATTTTCTGGTGGGAGGCATCGGCTATATAGTAGGTTTATGCGGAGTCGACACGAGCTTTGTAGGTGCACTGCCTACCGCATTGATGAAATCACTTAGCGGTAGCGGTGCGAACGGATTGATGATCGATACGATGAAAGAACTGGGACCTGATTCGTTTGTAGGACGTATGAGTTGTGTAGTTCGCGGAGCTTCGGACACCACATTCTACATTCTGGCCGTTTATTTCGGCAGTGTGGGGATCACCAAGACTCGTAATGCGGTGACTTGCGGTCTGATAGCAGACTTCTCGGGTATCATAGCCGCTATCTTAATCAGTTATTTATTTTTCTTTTAAATCATAACATTCAATTATGGCTGTAACTTATCAAACAGAAGGCGTAAAAATGCCTGATATCAAGAAACGTGAGACTACGGAATGGATAAAGGCCGTAGCTGCTTCTTACGGGAAAAGACTCGGTGAAATCGCTTATATCTTCTGCTCGGACGAAAAAATTCTGGAAGTAAACCGTCAGTATCTGCAACATGATTACTACACGGATATTATTACTTTCGATTATTGTGAAGGCGATCGTTTATCAGGCGACTTATTCATTAGCCTGGACACAATACGCACTAACGCGGAGCAATTTGGCGCTTCTTATGACAACGAACTGCACCGTGTCATTATCCACGGAATTCTTCATCTTTGCGGTATTAACGATAAAGGTCCCGGGGAGCGGGAGATTATGGAAGGTGCTGAAAACAAAGCATTATCTATACGAAAAGTGTAAACAAGCCTCAACAGCAAACGATTTCAATAAACAAGCGATTTATTCAAACATACTATACTGTAACATATTGTATAAATAGGGATATTCCGTAAATGTTCCTCTTTCTTATAAATCAAGAGAAAAGTTTTACCTTACATGAGCTTTTCTCTTATTTTTTTCGGCCAAATTGCCATTCCTCTATCTTTTTTATAGAATATTATTTACATATTCTTATTTTTTTCTTCCCAACCATGCATTATGTACATGTCTTTTTTAGGGGAAGTTAAAACCTCTCCTTTTTTTCCTCTTATTTTGGTCCGATTATGCTGCCGTTCTTTTTTTCTTTTCGACCTTTTCTATCATACATACCGCATTAGCCGTATGTATTCCAAAGAAAATCCAAAGGATTTCCGTTTTCCTGTTTCGGGCTTTTATCC
>ERZ779705.2067-NODE-2067-length-11492-cov-2.257672_pt1 | contig 11492 bp, 8 predicted proteins | sample MGYA00511385_ERZ779705 | MGnify/ENA primary metagenome ERZ779705 (study PRJEB29588, sample SAMEA2145301) | human gut metagenome | biome: human gut; feature: human-associated habitat; material: faeces | place: Denmark | collected 2008/2010 ... | reverse complement strand
CCTGCCATGGTACAGGTGCAAAACCGGGAACAAGCCAGGAAACATGTACCAAGTGCGGCGGCAAAGGAAAAGTTGTGTTTACACAGCAGTCCTTCTTTGGAACGGTGCAGAATGTCCAGACCTGTCCGGATTGTAATGGTACCGGTAAAGTAGTCAAAGACAAATGTCCGGATTGCCGTGGTACCGGATATATTGCAAGAAAGAGAAAAATCCAGGTAACGATTCCGGCCGGTATCGACAATGGACAGAGTGTCCGTATCCGTGAAAAAGGAGAGCCGGGTGTCAACGGTGGCCCAAGAGGAGATTTGTTAGTAGAAGTAGTTGTATCCAGACATCCGATCTTCCAGCGTCAGGATATGAATATTTATTCCACAGCTCCGGTTACGTTTGCGCAGGCTGCATTGGGCGGCGAGATCCGTATCAATACCGTTGACGGAGATGTGCTTTATGAAGTAAAACCAGGTACACAGACCGACACCAAGATCCGTCTGAAAGGAAAGGGAGTTCCATCCCTGAGAAATAAAGGGGTTCGTGGTGACCAGTATGTAACTCTGGTTGTCCAGACACCGACAGGTCTTAATAATGAGGCGAAAGAGGCGTTACGTCATTTTGATGAACTGACAGGTGCGTCCTTAAACCGAAGCAACGCCGGTGGTAACGGCACCCAGGAAAAGGGTAAGAAGAAAAAGGGATTCATGGATAAATTAAAAGAATCCTTTGATGATATCTAAAACAGATTCTAAAGATTAAAAGGATCATTTTAGTAAAATGAACAGATAATAGAAACCCGGTGTAAGATCTTTGCTGAGAGATTACACCGGGTTTGTTATTATGACAATAGAAAATACAATGTCTGTTTTGAAAACTCTATTCCGGATACACCAGATGTTTTTCATCAATATGATAGAGCGTGTTTTCAAGATAGCGGTTGGCAAGATAATTTGCCATACCAAGGTTCATATCCAGATAATTGCCACAGTCTTTTGGACTTGCACCAGGAACATCGCCCTTAAAATCGCGAATAAACTCAAACATTTCGATCATCAGGCCAACAATGTCCTTTGATTCATAATCACCTGCGAGAAGCAGATAAAATCCGGTACGGCATCCCATCGGACCAAAATAAATAGTTTTGGAACCGTAAACAGCATGGTTTCTTAAAAATGTTGCTGCAAGGTGTTCGATCGTATGCATCTCGGCGGTATTCATGACAGGCTCATCGTTTGGGGAAGTCATGCGCAGATCAAATGTGGTGATCACTTCTGCACCGACGGTATCTTTGCGGGATACATAAACGCCGGGTTCTAATTTGATATGGTCTATTGTAAAGCTTGCAATTTTTTCCATAAATAAAATCTCCTTTGTTTTTTCTAAAACAAACTTTAATGTAATTTTGCGGGACAGTCAAGGAAAAAAGCCACAATGTTACATAATAATATAAGAAAAAAATCAGTTCCCTGATAAATCGGAAAGGGAATCTTAACAATTGAGTCCAAAATACTTGTATTTCAATGAAAAATAATGTATATTTATGCAGACAATCAGAAAAAAAGAGGAGCGGATATTTATGATGAAGAAAAAAAGTAAAAAACTGCTGCTTTGGCTTTTCGTTCTGACATTTGTGCTGACAGGAATTGCTGGATGCGGCACAAAGCAGAAGGATGATCAGGAAGCAGCATCCACGGAAACAGCCGGTGCGATCAGCGGTGTGGATGATATCGTTGGAAAAAAGATTGGTGTCCAGCTTGGAACAACCGGTGATATTTATGTTTCCGATTATGAAAATGACGGATCAGGAACAACGGTGGAGCGTTACAACAAAGGCGCAGATGCAGTCCAGGCATTAAAACAGGGAAAGATTGACTGTGTTGTGATCGATGAACAGCCGGCGCTCGCATTTGTGGAGGAGAATCCGGGACTTAAAATTCTCGATGAAGAATTTACGCTGGAAGAATATGCGATCGTTATCGCAAAGGGAAACGATGATCTGCTGGAAAAGGTCAATACGGCATTAGAGGAATTAAGAAGCGAGGGAACGCTTGACCAGATTACAAAAAATTATATTGGAACAGATGCGGAAAAAGGAAATTATCCATACGAACCACAGGATGCGTCCCGTGGGAATGGAACACTGACGATGGGAACAAATGCTGAGTTCCCGCCATATGAGTATTATGAGAATAATGAAATCGTCGGTATAGATGTGGATATCATGCAGGCGATCGCTGATAAGCTCGGTATGGAATTGAAGATTGAAGATATGGCATTTGATTCTATTATTCCGGCTGTGTCTACGGGAAAGATAGATGTGGGCGCTGCCGGATTTACCGTGACAGAAGAACGAAAGAAGAATGTCAACTTTACAGATACATATGCAACTTCCAAGCAGGTGATCATTGTGCGTGATGGGAATGCAGTGACAGCAAAGAGTTCGTTTGGCGAAAAATTTTACCAGAACTTTATTCAGGATAACCGCTATGCATATATGTTAAAAGGTCTTGGCAATACATTGATCATTACAATTTTTGCGGTGATGATCGGTATTGTCTTAGGATTTTTAATTGCCATTGTCAGAACCAGCCATGACAGAAATGGCGGGCTTGGCATTCTGAATGCAGTCTGTAAAGCATATTTGACGATCATCCGCGGCACACCGGTCATGATCCAGTTATTGATTATCTATTATGTTATTTTCCAGAGTATTAACACGGGAAAAATCGTGGTAGCAGTGATCGCATTTGGTTTGAACTCAGCTGCTTATGTGGCAGAGATCGTGCGTTCCGGAATTATGGCAGTGGATATCGGACAGTTTGAAGCAGGACGAAGCTTAGGCCTTAATTACAGACAGACGATGACCACCATCATCCTGCCACAGGCAGTAAAGAATATTCTCCCTGCACTGTGTAACGAGTTTATCAGTTTATTGAAAGAGACGTCCATCAGTGGTTACATCGGTCTGATGGATCTGACAAAAGGTGGAGACATTATCCGAAGCGTTACGTATGAGGCATTTATGCCGTTGATCGCAGTTGCTGTCATTTATCTTCTGATGGTAGTCGGACTTAGCAAAGCTGTCGGTGTCTTAGAAAGGAAGTTGAGAAACAATGAGCGATAATACAAATACAACCAATTCTGCAGAGGTGATCTTAGAGATTCAGGATCTCTGCAAATCTTTTGGGGATCATGAAGTATTAAAAGGAATCTCCACGACCATCAGAAAAGGGGATGTCCTTGCATTGATCGGACCTTCCGGCTGTGGAAAATCGACATTTCTGCGATCCTTAAACCTGTTGGAGATCCCAACGAGCGGACACGTTCTGTTTGAGGGGACGGATATGACGGATAAGTCGGTGGATATTAACCATGTACGGGAAAAAATCGGAATGGTGTTCCAGCAGTTTAATCTGTTTCCAAACATGACTATTAAGGAAAACATTATGCTTGCCCCGGTAAAACTCAACAAAATGACCAAGGAAGAGGCAGAGAAAAAAGCGATGGAACTTTTGAAAAGAATCGGTCTGTCTGATAAGGCGGATGCCTATCCAAGCCAGCTTTCAGGTGGACAGAAACAGAGAATTGCCATTGTCCGTTCGCTTGCCATGAACCCGGATATTATTTTGTTTGATGAGCCGACTTCGGCATTGGACCCTGAGATGGTCGGCGAGGTTTTAAGCGTTATGAAAGAACTTGCAGAGGACGGTATGACCATGGTGGTTGTAACACATGAAATGGGATTTGCAAGAGAGGTTGCAAACCGTGTCATGTTCATCAATGACGGTGTCATTCAGGAAGAAAACACACCGCAGGAGATCTTTGAACATCCACAGAGTCCGAGATTGCAGGAATTTTTATCAAAAGTATTATGATCATGAAAGAAAAAGGCTGTGTGGCAGCCTTTTTTCTTTTGCTTTATTTCTGGTGTATAATTCGCTATAATCGATATAGAATCTAAGACACAGGTACGGAAACGATAAAAAACGATGGAACATCAGACAGGGAGAAAACGATGGGGAAAAAGGAATGGAAGAAGATCAGACATGGAATCATCATTTTTGTGATGGCATTTTTCAGTGCAATACCATTTGTGGTATATGGAAAAAATATTAATTCCAAAGAAACAATCCGTATTGGATATATTGATTATGGCGGGTTTATCGATCTGGACGAAAATGGGGAGTATACAGGATATGGCGTGGAATTGCTGGATAAGATCGCTGAGTATACCGGATGGAAGTACGAATATGTGTATGACACATGGGACAATGTCCTGAAAAAACTGGAGTCAGGTGAGATTGATATGATCTGCCAGGCGCAGAAAACACCGGAACGTGAGGAGAGATTCCTGCTTTCGAAGTACTGGGCGGGAACAGAAGCCTGTGTTCTTTATGCAAGAATGGATGATGACAGGTATTATTACAATGATTATGAGGCTTTTAATGGCATCCGGGTGGCAGGACTGAAAGAAAGTTTTCAGAATGATGATCTGAAAGAATATGCTCAAAAGAATGATTTTTCGTTTGAGTTGAAAGAATACATGACGACAGAAGAATGTTTTCAGGCATTGGAGGAAGGTGCTGTGGATGCAGTCGTACAGGGATCGCTTGTCGGGATGGACGATTATAAGATTATCTGCCGGTTTGGAGCACAGCCATTTTATCTGATGGCAGGAAAACAGAAGCAAAAGGTAATGGAGGATGCCGATTATGCGCTTGGAGAGATCACAGCGGATTACCCGACATTCTTAAGTGAACTGTACCAGAAGTATTATGGGGATACTTCTGCCATGGGGCTTGCATTTACAAGAGAAGAAATTGAATACATTCGGGCACAAAAACAGGTGAATCTGGCGTTTATCAATAACAGACCACCGTTTTCAATGGAAAATGACGACGGAAAAATCGAAGGGATCATTGTTGATCTTGTGAGCCTGATCCGGGAGAGCAGCGGTCTGAATCTGCAGTACACGATGCTGGAAAGCGGTCAGCGTGTGACGGATTATCTCGAGAAACATCCGGCAGATCTGGTGGCTGGTGTCGTAGTCGATAATCCTGCATTCACAAAAGCTGATCATCTGGTATCAGATGTCATATATACAGGGGAAGTGGCGCTTATCTGCAGACAGGGGATGAACTATACACCCGGAGATGCAGAGAATAAATATATTCTTGCGATCCCGAAAAGTTATGCAGCACTGGAAAATTATATTCAGGCAAATTATCCGGAGTTTGAGATTGTAAAATGCACTACGACAGAGGAATGTATGGAACTTCTGAAGAGCGGAGAGTGCGACTTTGTGGCACAGAATGTCAACGTGGTGACACCGCTGCTGCAGAAACCGCGGTATGAGGGACTGACGGTACTGCCTAACCTGTCTACAGAAGAACCGATGGGAATCGTTGGGAAAAACAGTGATGAAAATAAAATTCTGATGAGCATTATCAATAAATGCATTACGCAGATTCCCTCTCAGGAAGTATCCCAGATCACGATCAGCCATACAGTGGAGAATGGGTATCAGCTTACCTGGACAGATGTGCTGTATAAGTTCCGCTATCCGCTTATTGTCATCTTTATTTTGCTGGTGGCGAGTATTCTGTTTATGATTTTCTGGCAGGAGGCGAGACGAAAAAGCTATTTAAAGATTGCGGAGAAGAATGAACAGCTTTTAGAAGCAGTCGATCAGGCAAACCGGGCAAATCAGGCAAAGAGTGATTTCCTTGCAAGGATGAGCCACGAGATACGGACACCGATGAATGCAATCGTAGGACTGACGGAGATCGCAAAGCACTATGAGGAAGATCCGAAGAAGATAGAGGACTATCTCGATAAAATTGATGTGTCGTCCAAGGTGCTGTTAAATATTATCAATGATATTTTAGATATGTCGTCTATCGAGAATAAGAAGATGAAAATTGCAAAGGAACCGTTTGATCTTCATGAGATCTTAATGTCCGTCTGCACGATTTATGAACCGCAGTGCAAGCAGAAAGGGATAGCGTTTGAGGTACAGGACGAAGAGGTGACGCATACACATCTGATCGGGGATGGACTTCGTGTGAACCAGATTTTGCTGAACCTGGTTTCCAATGCTTACAAATTCACGCCGTCCGGTGGGAAAATCACGATCAAAGTGAAAGAACTCTATGTGAAGGAGGAGAAAGCATACTTTAATTTCCTTGTGGAAGATACCGGGGAGGGCATGTCGGAGGAGATGCAGACGCGGCTGTTCCAGCCATTCGAGCAGGAGAGTGCGACAACTGCGCAGAAACACGGAGGAAGCGGACTGGGGCTGTCCATTGCAAAAAATTTCGTGGAACTGATGTCAGGCTCCATTTCCGTGAAATCGAAAAAAGGAGAGGGAACTACATTTGTTGTGTCTATTCCATTTGAATTTGAACAGGCTGCAGAACCGGAAATAACGGAGCAGCCGGTGGAAAACGATTTGTCCGTGGTACAGGAAGAACAGGCGGTATATGATTTTACCGGGAAAAAAGTATTGCTTGCGGAAGACACCGCATTTAATGAAGAGGTGGCAACAGAACTGCTTGCAATGGTACATATGGATGTGGATTGTGCACATAACGGCAAGGAAGCCGTCGAGTTGTTTGAGAAGGCAAAGCCAGGTACTTACATGGCAATTCTTATGGATATTCACATGCCGGTGATGAATGGTTATGAAGCGGCACGCACAATCCGGAAGTCAGAGAGAGAGGATGCCGGAACGATCGCAATTTATGCCATGACTGCAAATTCTTTTGAGGAGGATGTCAGTGCAGCCTTAAATGCGGGAATGAACGGACATATTGCAAAACCGATCGATGCGCAGATCTTATATGAAGTTTTGGACAAGCTTGCAAAAGAACAGCAGTAAAAGGAATTGTTTGCAACCTGAATGGCTTTGTGGTAGTATATCTAATGGCTTTTTATGATCTGAACGGAAAATAAGCAAAAAGGAGCATATATAAAATATGAAATGGAATAAATATACCATTGAGACAACGACTGCGGCAGAAGATTACTTGAGCTCTGCACTTATGGATCTTGGCATTGAAGGTGTGCAGATCGAGGATAATGTGCCGCTGACAAAAGAAGATCAGGCAGAGATGTTCATTGATTTTCTGCCGGAACTTCCACCGGATGAGGGGATCAGCTATGTCAGTTTTTATCTGGAAGACAACGGACAGGATGATACCGAACTGTTAAAACAGGTCAAGACAACCATCGAGGAGATGCGGAATGTGGTAGATATGGGAACCGGAAAGATCACATCCGACCAGACGGAGGATCTTGACTGGATCAACAACTGGAAGAAGTTTTTCAGCTCTTTCTATATTGACGATATCCTGATCAAGCCAACATGGGAAGAACTGAAGGAAGAAGACAGGGACAAGTTTTTGATCGAGATCGATCCGGGTGTCTCTTTTGGAACAGGCAAGCATGAGACGACACAGCTCTGCATCCGGCAGTTACTGAAATATATTCGTGGAAATGAAACATATACGCCGCAGGTAAAGACACCAAAGGTTCTTGATGTTGGCTGCGGAAGCGGTATTTTATCGATCGTGGCACTGAAATTAGGGGCATCAGAGGTAGTCGGAACAGACCTTGACCCGGACTGTATGACTTCCACACACGACAATATGGAAGTAAATCATCTCGATCAGAAACTGGGAACATTTTATGTTGGAAATCTGATCGATGATACAGAACTTCAGGAAAAAACCGGAACGGAAGAATTTGATATCGTTGTTGCCAACATTCTGGCAGACGTGATCATTCCAATGGCACCGGTGATCCCGGCGCGTTTAAAAAAAGGTGGATATTTTATCACATCAGGAATCATTGATTTCAAAGAGAACGACGTGAAAGAGGCAATTGAGAAAGCCGGTCTGGAAGTTGTAGAGATCAATCATCAGGGCGAATGGGTGAACATTACAGCAAGAAAGAATTAGGAAAAGACATGTATCAGTTTTTTATAGAAGATGAAAATGCAGCAGAAGATTTTGTGACAATTGAAGGCAGCGATGTCAACCATATTAAAAATGTGCTGCGGATGAAACCGGGAGAGAAAATCCGCGTGTGCACCAGAAACGGGCAAAACTATTTTTGTAGTATATCTGATATTACAGAAAGCTTTGTGCGTGCGGATATTCTGGAAAAAGAGGCGGAAAGCACGGAACTGCCATGCAGGATTTATCTGTTTCAGGGGCTTCCGAAGAATGACAAGATGGAATGGATCATTCAGAAAACTGTGGAACTTGGCGTTTATGAGGTCATACCGGTTGCCATGAAAAACTGTGTGGTAAAGTTAGATGACAAAAAGGCAAAATCAAAGGTGACGCGCTGGCAGGCGATCGCAGAGAGCGCAGCAAAACAGTCAAAGAGAAGTCTGATCCCGGAAGTGAAGATGCCGATGTCGTACAAAGAAGCTGTGGCATATGCCAAGAAACTGGATGTGAAACTGGTTCCCTATGAAAACGAGCATGGAATGGCAGGGACGAAGGCTGCAATGGAACAGATAAAAAAAGGCGAAAGTGTCGCAGTGTTTATCGGACCGGAGGGCGGATTTGCGCCGGAAGAGATTGAAATGGTCAGAGATGAAATGCAGCTGATCTCACTTGGCAGACGGATCCTTAGAACAGAGACGGCAGGAATCGCAGCCCTTGCGATTTTGGGATATCAGTTAGAGAGTCAGACCGATGGCAGGGATGAGTAGAAGAGTGATGCTGCATAGATAAAGAAGGATAATTATGGAAACAAATTTGACAGAAGTTTATTTGGATAATTCTGCAACGACCCGTTGCAGTGAACGTGCAAAAGATTTGATGGTAAAAGTTCTGATGGAAGATTACGGAAATCCATCCTCACTTCATATGAAAGGTGTGGAAGCAGAGAACTATATCAAAGAGGCTAAGAAAAAGATCGCAAAGACGTTAAAGGTGGATGAGAAAGAAATCCTTTTCACATCCGGAGGAACGGAATCAAACAATACTGCACTGATCGGAGCAGCACTGGCAAATAAAAGAGCCGGAAATCATATTATCACGACATCAATAGAGCATGCGTCTGTTTCAGCAGTTACAGGATATTTAGAGGAACTTGGCTTTCGAGTGACATATCTGAAAGTGGATGCAGATGGTATCATTTCACTCGACGAACTGCGGGAGGCGGTATGTGAGGACACGATCCTCGTCTCTATGATGATGGTCAACAATGAGATCGGAGCAGTGGAACCAATCGAAGAAGCAATCAAGGTGATCAAAGAAAAAAATCCGAATACATTGGTACATGTGGATGCGATCCAGGCATATGGAAAGTACCGTATTTTTCCGAAAAAACTGGGGATTGATATGCTTTCTGTCAGCGGACATAAAATCCATGCGCCGAAAGGAACAGGATTTCTGTTCATCAAAGATAAGACGAAGGTAAAACCGCTGATTTACGGTGGCGGGCAGCAGAAGGGCATGCGCTCCGGAACCGAGAACGTACCGGGTGTTGCTGCGTTAGGTGAGGCTGCCGAAGAGATTTATGAAAACTTTGAGGAAAAAATTGACCACCTTTATCAGATCAAACAGCGTTTTGTGGAAGGCGTTTTAAAAATAGAAGGTGTGTCTGTCAACGGAAAGACAGGACGTGATTCCGCACCACAGATCGTCAGTGTGAGCATTGACGGCGTGCGCAGTGAGGTTATGCTCCACACATTAGAGGACAGAAAGATTTATGTGTCAGCGGGAAGCGCATGTTCCTCGAACAAATCATCCGTGAGCCATACATTGACAAACATCGGACTTAAGGGCAGTCTGCTGGATTCAACGATCCGGTTCAGCTTTTCTGTGCATACCACAGAGGAAGAGATCGATTATGCCTTGGAAGTCATGAACGAGGTTGTGCCAAAGCTCCGCCGTTATACGAGAAAGTAGTCCGGCAATTGCGAAACTCATGAAAGTGTAAAATGAATTGTGGAAAAGTAACAAAAGACATGAAAAAGGAGAAAATATGTATAAATCATTTTTGATCAAATATGCGGAGATCGCGATCAAAGGAAAAAACAGATATTTATTTGAAGATGCATTGGTAAGCCAGATCAACCATGCATTGAAAAAGGCAGAAGGAGAATTTCTTGTCCGGAAAGAGCAGGGAAGAATTTATGTCGATACGTTGAGCGACTATGATTATGATGAGGTTGTGGAAGCATTAAAATGTGTGTTTGGTATCGTCGGGATCTGCCCGGTTGTATTGTTGGAAGACGAAGGATTTGACAAACTTGCAGAGGAAGTCATTGCATACATTGATAAGGTGTACCCGGACAAACATTTTACATTTAAAGTAAATGCCCGCCGCGCAAGAAAGAATTATCCGATGGAGTCCATGGAGATCAATGCAGCCATGGGCGAGAAGATTTTAGATGCTTACCCGGAGACAAAAGTAGATGTGCATCATCCACAGGTGGTATTTAATATTGAGATCCGTGCAAAAATTAACGTATACTCAACGATTATTCCGGGACCGGGTGGAATGCCGGTCGGAACGAACGGCAAAGCAATGCTGCTTTTATCCGGCGGGATCGACAGTCCGGTGGCTGGATATATGATCGCAAAACGCGGTGTTACGATCGATGCTACTTATTTCCATGCGCCGCCATACACCAGCGACCGTGCAAAACAGAAAGTAGTCGATCTGGCAAAACAGGTAGCAAAATACGCAGGTCCGATCAAATTAAACGTAGTCAATTTCACAGATATCCAGCTCTACATCTACGAGCAGTGCCCGCATGAGGAGCTGACGATTATCATGCGCCGCTACATGATGAAGATCGCGGAAGAGCTGGCGAAGAAAGACGACTGTCTCGGACTCATCACCGGCGAGAGCATTGGTCAGGTAGCATCCCAGACGGTTCATTCCCTGGCGGTTACCAATGCAGTCTGCACACTTCCGGTCTTCCGCCCGCTGATCGGTTTCGACAAACAGGATATTGTCGATATTTCCCTGAAAATCGGTACCTACGAGACATCGATCGAGCCGTATGAAGATTGCTGCACCATCTTCGTAGCCAAACACCCGGTTACCAAGCCGGTTCTGCACCTGATTGAAAAATCCGAGCGCAATCTGGAAGAGAAGATAGATGCGCTGGTAAAAGAGGCGATCGATACGGTTGAGGTTATCCGGTGCTAGTCATATATAAAAAAGAATGTGCCTTGGCACATTCGGGCGTCTCGCGCGGTCGCTTGCGACAGTTTTTTGCTTCGCGCGAGTGCGCATCCTCGCGGAGTGTTTTTTTCATAGGACGCAGTTCTCTATGAAAAAAAAGAACCGCTGCAAAGCGAGTTGCTTAACAGCGGTTTTTTTCGTTTCAAACAGAACCATCTCGATCGTTCTAATGGTTGCTATACAATGTACGGAGCCAATGTCGTTAAGATCTCATCGATCTGGTTCTCAGAATGGATGTTTAAATCGATCGGTTTGGACAGATCCAGACTGAAGATACCCATGAT